>ENA-ORXI01002739-ORXI01002739.1-sediment-metagenome-genome-assembly--contig:-NODE-2739-length-12436-cov-9.642123_pt1 | contig 12436 bp, 12 predicted proteins | sample MGYA00237861_ERZ511468 | MGnify/ENA primary metagenome ERZ511468 (study PRJEB26299, sample SAMN06266213) | sediment metagenome | isolation source: Hudson Canyon methane seep mesocosm | place... | reverse complement strand
GGTAGCAATGGTCCTTTTGCTAACTTGATGAAAGACGTGAAAATAAAAGCACTCAAATGGGGTGTTGAGTTAAAAATTAAAGCCTATACCGATGAAACTGTTGCATCTAATGACTTTAAAGCAGGTCAATGCGATGCGGTAGCCGTAACAGAGATGTCATCTCGACAATATAACTCTTTTACAGGCTCAATTGGAGCAGTCGGTGCCCTACCAACACTTGCTGAACTAAAAACAGTATTACAGACACTTGCGCAGCCTAAAGCCGCAAAGCTCATGTCAAATGGCACCTATGAAATCGCAGGAATACTTCCCACAGGACCGATATACACATTAGTTAATGACCGGTCTATTGATAGTGTGGAAAAATTTAATGGAAAAAAAATGGCCGTATTCAAAATTGACCCCGTTCAAATGAGTATGTACCAGCAATTTGGAGCGTCTGCAGTCAGCTCCAGCCTGGCCCGTTTTGCAGGTCAATTTAACAACGGTTCTGTGGATATTGCCTTTGCACCCGCCGTCGCTTATATGCCATTGGAGTTATTCAAAGGGATGGAAACGGGTGGTGGAGTGATCAAGCGCCCCTTATTACAGTCAACTCTTCAGGTAATAATTCATCAGGACAAGTTCCCTTCAGGCTATGGTCAAAAATCCAGAGAAGCCTTTGTGAGTATGATTGATGGAGCATTCGAGTTCATTAAAGTGGCAGAGAAAGATATCCTTGATAAATACTGGATCTCAATGAATGCAGAGGCTACTGCAAGTCTGGATGATTTGTTTCGCTCATCAAGAATTAAACTTAGAGATGAAGGCGTCTATAACGCTAAAACTCTTCGAATTATGAGAAAGGTTCGCTGTAAGTACAACGCGTCTAAAGCTGAATGCATTGAGAAAACAGAGTGATAGTTGAGCACAAAGAAAATTTCCAGGGTGTAAAACAAACTGTGTAACTGCGAGTTTTTGCCATGAATAACAGCCTTTTAACTCATTGATTATGAGTAATACCTAAAGTGCTCTAAAGGAGCCATAAATGCTTTTTATAACTGCTCTTATTATTTTCTTTGCTGCTCACGTAATACCTTTAAACCAAAAATTTAGAACACTGGCAACGGATAAGCTAGGAGAAAAGCCCTACATCGGACTATTTGTTCTCATAATTCTAGGCAGCATTGTTATGATGGTGCAAGGATGGAATAACTTCCCCAATGTCTATTTTTACGAACCTCCCACTCTATTAAAACAAGTTCATCTAGCCTTAATGCTCCCCGTTGTATATCTATGGGTAGCAGCAGAAGTACCTAATAACCTGAAACGCTTTATCAAACACCCTATGCTTACAGGAATGAAACTATGGGCACTTGGTCATGTAATCGCCAATGGCGACCTGCGCTCAATGCTCTTATTCATAAGTATTTTAATATTTTCTGTTATCGCAGTTATTGTGGTGAATAAAAGAGAAGAGTGCAAAGAAGTTAAATCAACACCAATAGTCTATGATATTGGCGTTATAGCCGTCAGTTTAATAAGTTATAGTGCCATGGTGTATTTTCATAGTAACTTGTTTGGTATGTCGGTTATGCCATATTTTACTTTGGGGTGAACTTTGTTTATTGAAGAGAACCATGGTGAACACCATTCTGATCAATAGCCAGATAAGGCAAGCCAAGCAACTCTAGCCACGCTAAACCTTGTTCGCCTTTCAACATGGCGATAGTGGTTGCAGAGCCTGCTATTAAACATTGATCAGCTACTACAGTAACGCTCGCTAGTGATTTAACAGGCCACCCAGTACTAGGGTTTAGTAAATGGCTATACCGAACACCATTCACCATCATATAACGCTCATAATCACCGCTGCTGGCAAGCCCTCCTTGTTGTAATGGTACCCTGGCAATCGCTTGTTCAGGAATACGAGGGTTCCTTATACCTACCATCCAAGGAGACTCGTCCGGGTGTGATCCAATAACACGAATATCCCCTCCCAGCTCCACCAATCCATGCTGAACACCTAACTGCAAGCAAACCGCAACAGCTCTATCTGCTGCATACTCTTTAACAATGCCACCAAAATCCAGTTCAATGCCGGCTAAGGGAAAAGCCAGCAGGCCATTACCCCAACTTAATTTATTCCAACCGACTAAAGGTAAAATAGCTTCGATACTAAGCTGATTGGGTAAGGTGCCTGATTTAAAGTCCCAAACCTTTCGTAAAACCCCTGATGTGACATCAAATAAGCCCTTACTTTCATGCAATACAGTTTCAGCATAATTTAATATGCCTGCGGTTTCATCATCGACCTTAATCTCCCCTCCCCTTAAAGACGCCGCATTAATCTTGCTAATAACACTGTCGTCTCGGTAGCGGGAATATTTGACTTCAAGCCTGTAGACCTCATCCATGGCACTCTTGGCATGGAGCGCGGCCTCATTCTCACTTTCAGCGTATAGCTGAATAGAACAAGGCCCTCCCATTGCTTTAAATCGGTATTGGTATATTGATAATGACTTCATGGTTAAAAAGCGTAGTCGAATCCTACTGTCAGTAAAGTATATTGCAGCAGACCTGGGTGCTCAGTCTCTACCGTCCCTAATGCTAAATCTCCATCCGCTATATATCGCTCGGCGCTGATTATTATTTTCCAGTTATAGCTATGAGCAACAGCTGATAAACCAAAGGTAACAGCACCAAAGGGTGACAAACGATAATCAGAAGACTTATCGCCCTCTATACTTGCATTATCATAAGGTCTATAGAAATCAGCCTGGCTTTGTGAATAATACCGAAACGATGGAATAACCCGTAAATTAGGGTCTATATTTTGATGCCATTCAAAGCCAATGGTATGAGAGAGCATATCCCAGTCATCAACATATAATCGATAGTCTGCATGAACAGCAGCATCCAGACTTCCCAAGTAGTATCGATAGCGCGTATTCCATGCAATAGACGACCTTGAATCAGGACGTTGATCTACCAGTTTGTAGGGGTCAGATAAATAACCATCACTATAAGCGTAATTAATACTGGTCTGCAAAACTGACTCGGCATTAATAACCTGCGCAATACCGATAAAAGTCGTTGCCGTGTATTTCTCTTCTTCCGTCACACGACCAGGTGCAGGTGTTGGCTCGATAGTATCATCAGAATACCCAATACCCCCCATTAAGGTAGTTAGCTTATCGTTGATATGCTTTTCACCTTCAAGGCCTAAATTGAAGGCTTCGTAGTCATCTTCTGTTGAGTAGCCACCAACAATCGATGCATTACCGTTTTCATAATAACGGGTGGTTTTAACGTTCAGATCCATGCGGGTATCATCAATGCTAGCACCACTCATGACTAACAAGGGGTCACCGTCAGCCCCTTGAATGGTTCCTAAGGGCGAAGCGCCGCTCATGGTTTCGTAGTCAAATGTTGCATCCACTGAATAGTTGTCACCCACTGGAGTTAAGACGCGAAACTGATGAATATTGATGTCGTAACGTTTTGTACTGCCAACATCTTTCACTTTGTTGCTTTCAGCAATATCATCTTCTTGATACTGGGAATAACGGTATCCCACTTCGGTCATTGTGGGTGGAGCATCAGCTATTGCATTTGTTGAAACGGCCACGGCAGGAATGGCTAGTGCAGCACTTGTTAAAGCACTTAAGGTACGAGATTTTTCAGTCTTCATTATTACAATCCTTTTTAAATTACAGCCACGACATTAGTTACAACCACAGCCGCCACCGCCTGAACTCGCCCCACCAGAAGAGCCTTCTTTACTGAAATAGATATGATCTCGCAACGCTGACTTCATGGGGTCTGGGTCCCACTTCATCTCTGTTCTAGCCAACTCACCACGCTCCCATGGCTGTACTGCAGTACAACCGGCCATGCCTAACGCCACTAATAACATGGGTAATAACATCACTTTATGACTTACGATTTTATGATTCACGATCAACCTCCCTGTCTCATCAATGTTTGAACCGCCTTGCGTATTTTGTCGATATCACTGCTACGGAAGCCTTCGTGAACACCTTGTATTTCACCGTTTTGATCAATTAAATAAGAGGTTGGCATTCCTGACAATTGATACTTCTGAGGCGTACTTCCGGTTGTATCGGTTAGTACCGGATAGTTAACGGGGTACTTCTGCAAGAATCGTTTCCCGTCTTCCGGATTTTGATCAAGGTTGATTGCTATGACTTCAAAATACTCAGAGCCTAATTCATCTCGCAGTTCATTTAACAAAGGCAAAGACTGCCGACAAGGGCCACACCATGAAGCCCAAAAATCCAGATAAATCACTTTACCCTTGTAGTCTTCCAAAGTTTTACTTTCGCCAGAATAAATATCGGGCAATGAAAAAGGCGGTGCAGGTTGAGCATCTGATTCAGCCCAGCTCACATTTGTTATAAGGCTCAGCATTAAGGCTGTTGAGCAAAGCCATTTAGATTTCAACATAATAATTTCCTTTTATGACCTTTATGACTCTTATGTAAATAGCGGAATATCATCAACCGCTACCGGATAGCGACTATCAAGCTCGGTGCCGGCAAGACCGGTTAAACGTCTTAAGGCTTTATGGATATGAGCGGGGGTAATCAAAATACCACTATCATCAAAAGCTAAAGTTGAGGGGTTTATTCTTCGGGCTCCGTATAAATCATCTGTGCCACCAATAACACGATTACCTGTGATGCCTGCGCCCATTACCATTACACTGGTTACGTTCCAATGGTCTTTGCCGCCCGTTCCTACCAAGTCGCCTGAGTCACGGTTATAACCATTGAAAAATGGAGTTCGACCAAAATCAGATCCGATCATGATAGTGGTGCGATCTTGAATACCTTGTCGTTCTAGTTCAGTCCATAAGTGGTCAATGCCATCTAGTAAATCATTAATGCTTCGAGTCTGAGTCGTGTCATGATTACTATGAGTGTCAAAACCACCCACATTGAGGTTTGCTGAGACACTTAAACCGGAAGCAAATGCAGCAGCCGCCATTTCTGCCTGTCCCTTTAAACCTCCTGAGATGTTATCGGGTAATTTCTGAACAATTTGGTCCAAGCTATCGGTTCCTGAACGTGCCGATAACAACTCATTCAATTTTTGACGGCGCTTATTCAACACCTCTGAACTTCGTTGTCTCTGTAAACTGTCCATTTTTGCTTGTTGGATCAAGTCATAAATTTCATCTTTGAAGTATCGATCAGTTCCACCAGGAGATGGCTTATTAGGAAAAGCCAGGCGATTAAAACTGCTACTACCTGATATTCGAGAAGCACTGACCAATGAATCTGTAAAGTCATAGCCCCCATTACTGATATAAGACATAGGTTTGTTAGGTGCCGCTGAGGCTGAGATAAGTGCCGCCAAACTGGGATTTCCCATGTCCGTTTTACCACTCCAAACAAAACGGCTGCCTACTGAGTGACTATTAGTGCCAACATCGACGCCATTAATTACCTGTAGGCGACCAGAGTGTTTTGCAAAAAAATTATCAAGACTATCCGTGTCGGTGTCCCGGGGTACGAATGTATCTGAATAAGCTGCATAATTAATATTGCCAGCCGTACGAATAGCTGAAGCTGCAAAATTATTAATAGGCCCTCGGCCATCACTTCGTAAAGCGTTACCTTTTGGATCACAAAGGGCTGTTGGATCCCAGCCACCGCTAGCGTTCACCATTACCCAGAAACGATTAGAATCAGCTGCCGCGCTTAACGGGCTGCTGATCATGGGTAAACTTAAGCTCATTCCGGTTGCTGCCAGTGCTTTTAAAAAATTTCTACGGTTCATAATCATGCTCTCCTTTGACTGACAGTCTTATTCATACAGGAAGCGGTAATCCGCTAACATGTAGGTTAATACGCCCGTCCATGAACGGATCACATAATTTTCATCACGCGTGATTTTTTGCATATCAGGCAATGCCTCACCCGTTTCAGGGTGGGTAGTTAAGTCACAACGCCAACCAAGGCTTCGATTATGAGAGAGATCTTCTTCTAGAAGGTTTTGTCCATGACTCCAAATATCACTAAAAAGGTCATAGGTATGATTAACTTCTGCAGAGTCATCATCGACACGTTCACCAAACAGCGCCCAATGCAAATGAACAATATTCTGTTTAATTGCTGAAATAGCAGTGCTATCGGTTATCCCTTCTTCATCCAGAGGAGCCATTTCCATGCTAACAAAAGGTAATAAGCGCCGGTTAGCCGCGCTATAAAACAGGTCTTTAACAATCGTACTACATGATACTTCAGTCGCCATAAGCTCTTGCGTTGATGACATCAAACCATTGGGCTGAGTAATTCTTCGGGTGACTGAGTCAGAGTCAATGCCACCATAAAGTTGATTAAAACGCCCTCCCTCTTTATTCAAGTTAGTCCTGCTTGAGTTCTCCATCCATTTGAACCCTGTCACTGCCTCAATTTTACGATCCAGCATTTCAGGGGTTAATAACCTTGCACTCCCCACCACTTCAGCACTATGGCCTACTGCATAAGAGGCACGATAATACGGGCTAAGCATAATGCCTTTGATAGCGACTTTAAGATTGTAATTAGATTCTGTAAAATCACGCTCTATGGTTCCTAAATGAAAACGCTGGGCAGCATAAGCAGATTTTTCATCGTCTGAAGCGCTTTCTGAAGGCACAACCAGAGGATCATCACCTGTTAAGCCTTTATAGAGAATTTTCACCATCGCTTTAACAAAACGGGGGTCTTTAGCTATTTCCTTACCCACCCATTGTAACGAGCGGTCTACATTTCCAGATAGCGGCATTACCTTGCCATTAAAACCCCTTGGTTGAATATCGCTGGGCCACCCATCACTTGAAAGGCGACTAGGTCTGTAGCTACCCTTATCATCCCAATTCTGGAATGTTGCAGCAACGGGATCCATTACATCATGACACCCACTGCATCCTGGATTGTCCAAAGTTGGCGTAGTACTCACCAAGTCAATGGCTTGATCAGGCCTGTTTCCCTGAATAGCCAAAATATCTGTATCTAAAAAAAACTCGAACACTTTACGAGAACGGTGACGATTTAGGTTGGTATCACTTGAAGGAAAACGACGCAAAAACATAGTAGAGGTCAACAGACCTGCATGTGGAATACCTGGAATTCTAACTTCTTTAAAGTCATTAGGGTCTTCTGGATAGCTTGCATCAATAGGCTCAGCCAGCGCACCAAACGCAACCTGCCCCTGCACTCCATAAGCTTGTGCAGAATAACGATTTACCAGCATATAATCTGCGGTCAGAATCTCTGTAAACGGTCTATTATTTTTTACTACATGAACAATAAGTCTAAGTACTTCTTGTGAGGCGGCGTCGTTAGTACTATCACGCAACCAATTACGTAAATCAAGCTCATGCCCCGCAATTGATGTATCAAGCCCCAAATCTCTGTACCAGCGACGCTGAGGGTAGTCACTACTATTTAGTAAGACTAAAGCTTCTTCGCTTCGAAGATACTTATCCTGATGCAAAACATCATTAAATATCTCCATCAAACGAGCATAAAACGCATCACTCCCCATCAACACATCAAGGGTTTGAGATAAACCTGACTCACCTTCGCTTTCAACCTGAGACACTTCCTCTTCGGTTGGAATTCTGCCGGCAAGGCTCAATGTTGAGCGGTAAAGCGTCTTACTCACCTCTTCAATATCAACACCTTCCAATGAACAAGACGATGACGCGACACTTTGTGCATTAAAACCACTATTGAAAGCCGCCAAAATGTATTCAGCTGTCTTTTCAGAGCAGTCCAATCCACAGCTTTGAACTCCACCAATAGGCATGGTCGTAGCTATTCGGTTGGTTAATGTATCAATATCTCCACAAGTGGCACAGCCTATTAGCGAGGTTCCGCTGGGTGTGCCATACCCAGAACTGCCGTGGCATGAGGCACATTGCTGGCCATATAACTGCTGTCCTTCCAGCGAGAAGGTTCCCTGAACCGATGCGGCTGACAGGGTTGCACAAGCTGCATTATTTACCGAGTCATCCTCACCGCTATAGTCACCACCACAGGCGGTTAATATCAAGCCGACCATCACACAGGTCAACATTCTAATATTCAAAAACGGCTTTTCCTTTATCGAATCCGTCATCACTTTGCTCCTCACTTTTGGCTCTCCAGTTGCCACGCAACAAAAATAGTTTATTGCTTTTTGTCATTTTTCTAAGATCGTTGTATCCCTAAGGCACATTTTTAGCCCAAATAAAGCACAAAATAACGCTCAATAACTAAAATATGTTAGATCCCGCACAAAATTTAGTATTTAAGGTAGGTAATTTGAAGGGTAGTTCTCATAAGAAAAGGTTACACGACAGCAGTATACCGAAATATTTAGTTACATTTCAGTATGTTACATGACGACGCAGTCATATTTATTAACGTAATCAAAGCTGAAGATGCCCTGCTACTTTCGAACACCACTAGGTGATGTGCCTGTCCACTTTCTAAATGCACGGCCAAAATTTGAGGGGTCGCTATAGCCTAGTTCATAGGCAATTTCATCAACGGGTTTATCCGTATTCTGAAGTAAGTCCAAGGCTCTTTTTTTACGAGTTTCTGCCAGTAAATCTTGAAAGCTGGTTCCAAATGCCTGGAGTTGACGTCTCAGCGTTCGGGTGGTCATATGAAGAGAGTCTGCAACACATTCCATAGAGGCTATGGTTTCAGAATCATTCTGAAGGAGGTGGGTTACTTTAGAAACAATGGAGTCAGTATCATCCACCGCTTTGAGTTGCTCTTCACACTCTTGCTCAGCTAAACGCCTTGCAACGGTATTTGCCAGAACCATGGGTAGCATTAAATGCTGCTTGTCGAATCGGATCTGATTGAAAGGGGTATTAAAAGTAATCATATCCGTCAGTCTTTGTATTGGAACTTCATCACCGTTACTTTCAGGGCCAACAAAAAAACTAAAATACTGATTAACATAGCTTGGTGCAGGATAGCTAACAAGGCAGCGGCCTGTCTGAACAAGGGTCGGGCCAAATAAGAACTTGCTTACATCCATAATTGAAATAAATAATGCTTCAACCAAAAAAGATTTTAATGAGCCTAGAGCCAAATTATCATCAATTTGTATAACAGCTTCATCACCATCAATAAAAAACGACATTTCAATAAAGGCAAATCGGGTGCGGTAGTATTTAATGATCGCAGCAATAGCTTCACTAACATTGTCACTGCTGATAGATGCCTGCCCCATAGCTCCATGGGTTGTAAATTTAAGTCGGGTACCGTAATAAAGCCCTAAAGCAGGTTCGTTAGTTAATTTGATTGCGTTATTAACAAGCTCAATAAATTGTTCATAATTGAGATTGGCTTCAGGGTTGCGTAAAACACTTTCCCTTATCCCGGTATTAACTAGCAACAGCTCTGGGTCAGCACCTTTTTCTATGGCTAATTCATAAAGGATTTCACCATAGTGCGCTAATAATATTGCATCGCCCGACTGATATACTGACTTCATCACAAACAACCCCAACCTGCAAATGTCCCAAAATGACCGACAGAATTAGACTACCGTGACACTCAGTGAGACGCAAGTACATATTTGAATATTAAATAGGCGATAAATGAAAAACAGCCTAACTTTAAAGTAATTACTCTATTTTAAAGTATTTACTCTAGAATAAACTAACTAATTTTGATATTAGTCTCATTGGGTCGCCTCTCCATTCGCTTTTAAGACAAAAAAAGAGGTCTTAAAAGCAAGAAGAGGCACTCTGGAATAACGATAGTTTCTTAGCAGGCCTCAACTAGAGGCGGGGTTGATGAAATACTAGATTTGAAGTGGTGGGGTAGTCGTCAAAATGCGTTACTCGAATTCGACTGATATTGGCAAAAGGCACTTCTATTCGCCACAATGCCCTTAATGGCATTTCAAGAATCTGGTTGAGAATGGCTCGTATCACTCCACCGTGACAAACAAGCAATACATGCTGCCCTCGATGGCTAGTAAGCAGATCATCCCAGTGATTACCAATACGTTTGATAAAGGCATCTAAGGTCTCACCTTCGGGTGGTGAAAACGTTGTAGGGTCACGCCAATAACCTTCAAGCTCTCCGGGAAATGCAGTCATAATTTCTTCAGGACTCATACCTTCCCAGCGGCCAAAGCGAATTTCCTGAAACCCAGGTATTTCTTCATAGGGCATGTTATCAACACCCACTAATTCTTGTGCAAATTCGGAGCAACGCTTAAGAGGCGAGCTAATAATTTTCTGCCAAGGCCTATTATCACCTACCGCTGCACGCATTTGTGCCCAACCATCATCTGATAAAGGATCATCCTGACTACCCCGTAGCCTTCGTCCACCAACAGGCTCTCCGTGGCGAAGTAAATCTATAATGGTTTCCTGGTAATCACTCATATAAAAAACAATCTCAAATAGTTAACTTCCATCCTGAACCTGAGCTTCTTCAAAGGTCGCCATATTTGCATGCAAAGCTAAAGCAGAATCAATAACGGGCAAACAGACGGCTGCTCCACTTGCCTCACCTAACCTCATATCAAGCGATAATAATGGCCTGACATCTAGGTGCTCAAGAACAAGGCGATGCCCTTTTTCTGCAGACTGATGAGAGAACAGTAACCACGACTTCAGTTCAGGTCTCAATCGACAAGCGACTAAAGCGGCTGCCGTTGTAATAAAACCATCGACTAACGAAGGGATACCTCTTTGGGCTGCAGCAATATAAGCACCCGCTAATGCAGCAATTTCAAAACCACCAACTGCACACAAAACGTCGATAGGCTTAGCGCTTTTCACCTTATGCAAACTTAAAGCAGACTCAATAACCTGTGCTTTATGCTCTATCGCAGCATCATCAAGCCCGGTTCCGGCACCAACAAGTTCGCTCACCTTATAATTTAGTAAAGCACAACAAATAGCCGTTGCCGAGCTGGTATTAGCAATACCCATTTCTCCACCAACAAATAGCTGCGTATCTCCTGCAATCACGTCATTAATAACTCGCTGCCCCGCAGTTAATGCTTCTAAGCACTGGGCTTTCGTCATCGCGGGCTGCTTTGCAAAATTTGCTGTACCTTCCGCAACAGAGAAATCAACAACGTCAGGGATATCTTTTACTGAGTTTGCTGTGCCTGCATTAATAATATGTAGTGCCGTACCATGATGGTTCGCTAAAACACTAATAGCCGCACCACCCCGTGAAAAATTCTTTACCATCTCAACGGTAACAGCCTGAGGGAAGGCTGAAACACCCTCATCAGCAACACCATGATCCGCAGCAAAAATAGCGATGGACGTTTTTCTTGTTACCGGTGTAGGGGCAAAGGTTCCTTGCCAGCCTGCAAACTGAATAGCAATATGTTCTAAATAACCTAAAGAGCCAGGCGGCTTCGTTAACGTTCCCTGTCTCTCTTCTGCTTTTTTCAATGCAGGTAGATTAATCTCTGGGAACGGTGCTTCAAACCAAGATGACATAGTTTATTCTCTGCTTAAGGAATGACAGTGTTTGGTGTTTATTTTAATCGCTGGGCAATACCTGCAGTAACAAACGTCACTTGCTCACACTGCGCAACCAAAGCTTGATGCAACCACCCAGCCTCATCTATAAAGCGGCGAGCTAAACGGTTATCAGGAACTATACCTTGCCCAACTTCATTACTTACCATAATAAGCTGACCAGGCACTGAGCTAAGTACATTTAGTAAGGTCCGTTTCTGCTCTTCAAAAACAGTTTCGTTATCCAGACACAATAAATTACTTAGCCATAAAGTAAGGCAGTCCACAAGAATTATGCGGGAGTCTTTCGCATTATCAATAATCGTTTGGGCAAGATAAACAGGTTCTTCAACGGTTAGCCATTGAGAGGGTCGATCATTTTGGTGACGGGCAATACGTTCATTCATTTCGCTATCAAATGCTTGAGCGGTAGCAATGTAAACTACATCAAGTCCTGCATCGCTCGCTTTCTGTTCCGCAAGGCGGCTTTTTCCTGACCTTGCCCCGCCTATAATCAACTCTTTCACTTATTTTTGTTCCTCCAACCCGCACCAGCCCATAAATAGAGTCCGAGATACTAACAGTTTTTTATCACTCAAAAAATATAGATATCGGTATTTTGTAACACGTAATCCTTTGTATCCAAACTTATCAGTACGCCCTTGCCAAACACTTTATTCATAGCTTATGTCCTCTTTTGTAATGTTTTGAAATCCCCCGTTGACGGTCTCGCGAGGTGGACTACTTTTATACAAAACACGGAAAGAAACACTGGAACACGAAGCGTAGATTGATTTGATAATAATAATGATAAGGAAATCCGCCGCTTCCTGAAAGGGATGCAGACATGGACAAGATACTGATATCGCATATAGGACTCACTCTGAAGGACATCAGAGTCATCCGAAATCTATTCCACCTAAGCACAACCTGGTTAGGTAATTT
>ENA-ORXI01002738-ORXI01002738.1-sediment-metagenome-genome-assembly--contig:-NODE-2738-length-12437-cov-2.753074_pt1 | contig 12437 bp, 7 predicted proteins | sample MGYA00237861_ERZ511468 | MGnify/ENA primary metagenome ERZ511468 (study PRJEB26299, sample SAMN06266213) | sediment metagenome | isolation source: Hudson Canyon methane seep mesocosm | place: USA:Hudson... | reverse complement strand
GTGCCATTGTTCGATATCTCGGCATGCATGCATTATGGACCGTTGTTAAAGCCACTTCATTTTATGCCTTACTTTTTGCCCTTATCGTGTTGCTTGCTGGGGTAGAACATGTGCCGAGAACGGTATATGGGATTAATGCATTGATTTTAATGCTATTTTCTGGAGGTAGCAGGTTAATCGCAAGGTGGTGGTTTGCAAATAGTATTGGTAGTAAGACGTTTACCCAAACAACGAGACGACATATTCCCCCCATCATAATCTATGGTGCCGGTGCATCAGGTGCACAAATGGTTGCAGCATTGAAAATGTCTCGACAACTAAAGCCTATTGCATTTATTGATGATTCTCCGAGCCTTCATCAACAAGAAATTAATGGCCTTAAAGTTTATTCATTTAGTCAATTAAGTCACTTAATTGAAAAATATGAGGTAAGTGAGCTGTTACTTGCAATGCCATCTATTTCAAGAGGGCAGCGGCACAATATTATTCGATTATTAGAACCATACCCTATACACGTTCAAACCTTGCCTAGCTTGATGGATCTTGCTGAAGGTAAGGTTACGGTGTCAGATATTCAAGAAGTTGATATTGCAGACTTGCTAGGGCGAGAGCCTGTTGAACCTGAACAAGATTTATTGCATGCCAATATTACTGATAAAGCGGTGATGGTAACTGGCGCGGGAGGTTCAATTGGCTCTGAACTGTGCCGACAGATCATAAAGCTAGAGCCCACTACATTAGTTTTATACGAGCTAAATGAATTTGTTCTCTACACCATTGAGAAAGAACTACAATCATTTGGATTGCACGTGCCAATTATTGCTGTTTTAGGAAATGTATTGAATCAACCGAGACTTGAATCAGTATGTCAGCGGTTCAGTATTAATACTATCTATCATGCTGCAGCCTATAAGCATGTACCGATGGTTGAGAAAAACACTAGCGAAGGAATACGAAATAATGTGTTTGGTACCTTAAGTTGTGCGAAAGCAGCAATTAATTCAAATGTAGAAACCTTTGTCTTAATATCAACGGATAAAGCGGTCAGACCAACGAATACTATGGGGGCGAGTAAGCGATTTGCCGAATTGGTATTACAAGGTTTGTCTGATGACAAAAGTCAAAATACAACTCGATTTACGATGGTTCGCTTCGGTAATGTACTAGGTTCATCTGGATCAGTAGTTCCTTTATTTCGACAGCAAATTGCTAATGGTGGCCCTGTAACAGTCACCGATGAACGAATTATTCGTTATTTTATGACTATTCCTGAAGCGGCGGAACTGGTTATCCAGGCAGGAGCTATGGGGCAAGGTGGTGATGTATTTGTGCTGGAAATGGGAGAGGCCGTACGAATAATTGATTTAGCTCAGCGAATGATTCACTTGAGTGGATTTATTGAAAAAAATGGTGCACATCCTGAAGGTGATATCGAAATTATTTTTACGGGTTTACGTCCTGGAGAAAAGCTCTACGAGGAATTGCTCATTGGCGATAATGTGTCAGAAACTAAACATCAGAAGATAATGCGAGCACAGGAAAAAGTAATTTCTTGGTCAGAATTAGAGAATATTCTGCAACAAATTAAAAAGCATAATGATAGTGATAACTGCCAACAAGTAAGAGATATTTTAATAGAACATGTAGATGGGTTTAAGCCCCAGTGTACTGTTGAAGATTGGTTAGTATAACTTCTACAGAGGTAGGAGTGTCTTCATACACGAATGGGCAGTTAAGTTAGCACAGGTAATTAAAGCGTATTCATTTTAAAATTTAGAACCATATGGCCAGTTTTCGTGGGAATGACTAAGCAGAAAACCTATATTTTGAGGGATTATGATTGTATAATTTCTCCTTTAGCTTTATATGGACTTTATTACATGTGTGGAATTGTTGGCGGAGTAGCTGAAAGAAACGTAATGCCTATATTGTTAGAAGGTTTAAGGCGTTTAGAATACCGTGGCTATGATTCATCAGGTTTCGCATTGTTAGATAATAAACAAGGGATCCAACGTGTTAGATCCTTAGGAAAAATAAAGCGGCTTGAACAAAAAATAGAACAGGAAAATGATCAGTTTTCTGGTCATATTGGTATAGCACATACTCGATGGGCGACACACGGCGTACCTGCTGAGAATAATGCCCATCCACATATCTGTAATAATAAAGTAGCCGTTGTTCATAATGGCATTATCGAAAACTATCAAACACTAAAGCAATCACAGATTAAAGCTGGCTATCGTTTTACTTCGGAAACGGATACTGAAGTAGTCGCTCATGCAATATATCAGCAATTAGAAATCACAACAGATTTATTGCAAGCTGTAACGCAAGCCTTAAATGAGTTTGAAGGTGCTTATGCATTAGGTGTAATAACAACTAGTGACCCTGATACCTTAGTTGCAGCGAGAAAAGGTAGCCCCTTAGTTATCGGAGTAGGAATCGGCGAGTTTTTCATCGCTTCAGATGTGTCTGCATTATTACCCGTTACCCAAAACTTTATATTTCTAGAAGAGGGTGATGTAGCTAAGTTAACACGTCAGTCAATAGAAATTTATGATAAAAATGGTCAGCAGGTAGAGCGAGAGATAAAACAATCTAGCCTAAGTATTGCGGCTGTTGAACTTGGCGAATATCGCCATTACATGCAGAAGGAAATTTTTGAACAACCACAAGCTGTCATTGATACGTTAGAAGGACGAATCACATCAGATAAAGTGCTTGTATCTAGTTTTGGACCTCAAGCAGAAGATATTTTTAATAGCATAGAGCAGGTACATATTATTGCCTGTGGCACTAGCTATCATGCAGGTTTGGTTGCAAAATACTGGTCTGAAGATATTATCGGATTACCTTGTCAGGTTGAAGTCGCCAGTGAGTTTCGATACCGAAATCCTGTTATTCAAAACAACACTTTATTTGTCACTATCAGTCAGTCAGGTGAAACTGCAGATACATTAGCAGCATTACAACAAATAAAAAAACACCAGACCGCAGGTCGAACTTCAGTTCAACAAAACCTTGAAAACATCCCAACCTTAACTATCTGCAACGTTGCAGAAAGTAGCTTAACTAGAGAATCAGATCTTAGCTATCTGACTCATGCCGGCCCAGAAATTGGTGTGGCATCAACAAAAGCATTCACAACACAACTCGTCGCTCTGGCACTGCTTGTTAGCTGTATAGGAAAAGTTAAAAAGCGAATAAATGCAACACGTGAGAGCTTAATAGTCAGTGGCTTACAAAAATTACCAAGCCTAATTAGTAATGCCTTGAAACATGAAGAACAAATAAAAGCGATTGCTCAATTATTTGCAGATAAACAACATGCTCTCTTTCTAGGGCGAGGAACCATGTACCCCATTGCTTTAGAAGGTGCGCTTAAATTAAAAGAAATTAGCTACATTCATGCTGAAGCCTATCCTGCTGGAGAGCTTAAACATGGTCCTCTGGCTCTAATCGATGAGAATATGCCAGTAGTCGCCATTGCTCCATTAGATGATTTATTAGAAAAACTGAAATCAAACCTACAAGAAGTTAAAGCTCGTGGTGGCCAAATGATTGTATTTGAAGATGAACAATCAGACATTAGTTCAGAAGAAGGGTTTAACGTAATTAAAGCAACAACAAATGTGGGGCGGATCACTGCGCCGATTACATATAATATATTATTGCAGTTACTCAGTTATCATGTTGCATTGATAAAAGGTACAGATGTAGATCAGCCAAGAAATTTAGCAAAATCAGTTACGGTGGAATAGCTACAATGATAGGAAGGTGAAAATCATAAAGTAAGCTGTTGCCGTGAAGAATGCACAAATGACCATGTTTGGCTCTTGTGTAAATGATAGGCTGACTTGTCACATTGAATGATGTGGTCAGGGCGCCCCGTTGAGTCATCAGCAAAAACAAGAACGAAAAGTGGGTGTATTATGAGCCCTAATTTAAAAAAACTTACCTATACATTATTGCAGAGAAAAAAGGAGTTTTATTGTGATGCCGAAAGTAATGCTATTGATAAGTTAGAAAGGTTTAGGTTATTACGGCGAATTGTTGATAAATACGTTAATCCTCAAACCATTAAGCACCTAAAATATTCAATAAGCCATTTACTGTTGAGCTAGCTAAGCAGTTAAATAATCATGAGATTTGGCGGATTAGTTAGAAGCTTTTGCAAGTCGGTTTTATCGTTTACAGGATATGCAAGGTGATAAGTTACTACCTATAAGCTTAGGTATCTTAGAAGAAGAGAAAAATATGGCGATTGAAAATTTAGCGTATTACCCTGCTACGAGTGATGGTGGAATTCTGTGAGAAAAATTATGAAAGGTGAATGGTAAAATTATGCTTTTTAGTACATATGAGTTTATATTCCTTTTTCTGCCAGTTACTTTTTTTGGTTATTTTTACTTAAACAAGAAGAGACTTACAACTGCTTCAAAAGCATGGCTGGTCGTTACAAGTCTATTCTTTTACAGTTGGTGGAACGTTGCCTATTTACCATTAATTCTAGTTTCAATGCTCTTTAACTATGTTGTGGGTAGTTCATTATCTGAAGGGGGGCAGAGTAAAAAAAGACCGCCCAGAAAGTTGATGCTCATTTTTGGAATCAGCAGTAACGTGGCTCTTTTAGCTTATTTTAAATACGCTGATTTTCTAATCGAGAACTTAAACTATATACCAGACGTTCAAGTTGATGCACTTAACCTTGCCTTGCCCTTGGCTATATCGTTTTTTACTTTTCAACAGATTGCTTACCTAGTAGATAGTTATAGGCTTGAGACTAAAGAGTATGACTTCTTGAATTACGCAGTGTTTGTATCATTTTTCCCTCAGTTGATAGCAGGTCCAATTGTTCATCATAAAGAAATGATGCCACAATTTGATAATAACAGGTCAAAAATAATCAATTATCAAAATGTCCTGATGGGGCTATTTATATTCTCGATAGGGTTATTTAAGAAGGTTGTTATTGCGGATAGCTTGGCTGTTTGGGTGTCATCTGGTTTTGATGTTGCAACAACCTTGAATTTTTTTGAGGCTTGGGCAGTTAGTTTATCTTACACTTTTCAGTTGTATTTTGATTTCAGTGGTTATGTCGATATGGCAATAGGCCTAGGGCTGTTATTCAATATTAAATTGCCCATTAACTTTAATAGTCCTTATAAGGCTACAAACATACAAGATTTCTGGCGAAGGTGGCATATGACTCTTAGTCGTTTTCTGAGAGATTATGTGTATATCCCTATGGGGGGAAATAGGGTCGGCCCGTTTAGAGTTTATTTTAACTTGTTAGCTACGTTTGTTATTGGTGGGATTTGGCATGGGGCAGGTTGGACTTTTATTTTTTGGGGATTTCTTCATGGGATGGCTCTTGTCATTCAGAGAGTATGGAGTTTTTTAAATATTAAGATGTGGGCTTGGGTTTCATGGTTTATTACATTTAACTTTGTGAATATTGCTTGGGTTTTCTTTAGGGCTGAGAATTGGTCAGACGCCATGAAGGTGTTAAAAGGGATGTTTGATTTAAGAGGCATAGTATTTCCTGATAGGTATAATTTTATGCAGGTTTTACCTGATAAATACCTAGGGGCAATGTCTGATTTTTCACCAAATATCAAGGCGGATGAAACACTAATATTTTGGTTGTTTGGCTCAGCTATTGCAGCATTGTTTTTTAAGAACTCTGTGGAGATGATTAAGTACCCTATACTGTTAAGTTCATCTCGTATTACCTTTATTAAATTGGCTGCCTATTCCATAATATTGTTGACTGGCTTGGCAGCAATTTCTTTGCAGTCATACACAGAATTTATTTATTTTAACTTTTAAGGCAGATTATGAATTTTAAGAAATCTACTAAGAGATTCCTTATTATTAATGTATCGGTAGTCGTTTTTTTGACTATTGGGCTAGGTGTATATGACCCGTTACATATATTCCATAAGTCTTGGATTACCGGAGATAATAGGTTGCATGGTGACATGAGAATGCAGGCTGCTGGAGTAATTAATAATTATGAATTTGATTCAATTATAGTTGGGACAAGCATGCTGAAGGGGACATCTGCCATCCTTGCTTCAGAGAAGCTGGGGGGCAAGTTTGTGAACCTGTCGCCAAACGGTGCCAGTATAGCTGAGCGTAAGTATCTTATTCATTATGCCCTGAAGAAGAAAGATATTAAGAGTGTGATTATTAGTTTTGATACAGGATTAGATCAAAACCTAATAAGGTCTAATGCAAAGTTTCCAGTTACTAAGTTTAATTATTTGTATGATGAAACGATGATTAATGATGTGCAGGCATATTGGAATTATAAGTTTATAGCTTGTCTGGCAAGTCTCTCTACGTCGACCCGTTGTTATGGTAATAAAAGAGATCTTCAAAGGCCAGTGAATTGGTTTGGGGAGCATCTGCATATAAGAAATGCAAAGATATCAGGGCTTGAGAACTGGGTGCATGCCGAAGGTGGCAGGGGTAAAAGTATAAACTCACGCGTTAAGAGGCATATTGAGCGTCCAATCAAGTCCAAAGCTAAGTATGATGAGAAGCTTAAATTAACGCGAGAAATAATCGATGATAGTTTGTTCTCACTTATAAAAGAGAATGATGGTGTGAGCTTTCATGTAGTTTTCCCCCCATATTCAAGGTTCTTATACTCATTGTGGAAAAATAAGAATCCGTATAAATATCAACTCTATTTAGAAACACTGAGGTACTTGGTGGTTGAGGGTGCAAAGTACAAAAATTTAAACGTGTATTCATTTGATGATATGGCGTACTTAGATGATTTGAATAACTATAGAGATATGCGCCATTATAATACGGATATGAATAATGCAATGTTGACTTCAATTAAAGAGCAAAAAGGAATTATTAGAATTGATAATTTAGAAGCTTTTATAGAGACGGTTGATAGGAAAAATACGGACTATAAACTTGATAAAGAACTTAACTATTTGTTAAATAGTTATAAATGATGAAGGTTGGATCTAGAACATGTTGTTTAAGCATTAATCTCGAGACTTTTTTTGTTAATTTCACAAAATCCTACGTGCTATGCTGTCTTTCATAAACTTTAAAATGCATGAGACTTGCGAAAGAGAAAGAAGTAGCGCTTTATGCCTGAGGTGCTAGGATAAAGCGATAATTGAGTGTAGTAGTTTTCCTTACTATCATTTAAAAAAATAGGGGATAAATGTTAGCAATTTTTGACATGTCATCAGTAAATGTTGAGCGATATAATTCTGAGTTACTGAAAAGGTATTCAGGAAAATATATTGCTTACGTCGATGATCCAGAGTACTGCAATGACTTGAATTGTTCTGATGCTACCTTGATTTGTACAGGTGGCTGGTCGATAAAAAGAATTATCAATAGCTTCAAGGCGCAGGGTGTCTCTTTAGTGATGATCAGCGGCCAGAGGCCTGCCGACTTTAGAGTTGTGATCGCAGCAAACACGCTCAATATTCCCATAATCTATAAAATGCATGGTTTATATGTTGCAAAAGTTAAACGCAATATTTCATTTTATTTTTTGAGTATGAAGAAAGTCCTGAGGACAATTCGATACTTGATTGATATTGGACTATTTACAAAATACATAAGGATTCCTGTAGGACTTTTACTTTCTTTTGTTTTTGGTGCTTCACGTAAACCATGGATGATTACGGAAGTATTACACGTTGATCATTGTTTGGTATGGAGTGAATATTGGCGGCCATGGCATGAACGTCATTGGTGTATGAACCCTAGAAAAGGTTGGGCTACAATTGGAAACCCAGATACAACGAAATTAACTAATACTGAACTTAATGAGGAAGGTGTTTGTTATGTTTATCAGACCTTGGTGGAAGATGGAAGAGTTAGCAAACAAATAATGGGGTCTTTTTATGATGGCCTTGCCACAACCGCTCTCAATAAAAAACTAAAAATTCATGTTAAGTGGCATGCTCGTGGTGAGGTTATGATTAGAAAAGACTTAGAGTCTAGAGGCTTTATAGTCCATGATGAACTTCCTTTAGCAAAAGTTTATATTGGTCATTTTTCTTCTTTGCTTGGTCTGATGCCGCTTGTTGGTGGGGCGCTCGTCATATTTGAGTTGGAAGGTCATATTACTCCGAAGCCAATACGGCAATGTGCAAGCAGAATTGTCAGTGATATGAATGGTTTAGAGAAAGCCTTGAGCTCTCCTTGTGTACTTGATGAAAATAAGAGGGAGCAAGCAGAGTATTATTTTGGAACATATTATTCAGATAGCATTGAATGGGCAGTTATTTCTCAATACCTTCCGTATTTAAACTAGGCCATTACATTACTGTAATGGCTTATAAAGTCAGCAGACAAAGAGACTGTAAATAATGTTGTGAAACTGCCATCTTGTTAAATGAAGTTCGCCAGCCGGTCTTCAAACCGAATGATAAAACGATTCATGGCTACAGAAACGAATTAAGTCCATACAGATCTAATCAAAAGGAGTGTTCTTTTGATTTGTTTTCTAATGGTGTTTATCAAGGAGAGAGAGGGGGGAGGGGCAGCAACCTCTAATGTCGCTTTATATTCCTTTATCTTCTCATTAACCTGCTTCAATGTAGGGGAATACATTTTGGCTTTGCTCATGAAAAATAGAGATTCTTCAATCATCTCATAGTGCTCTAAGAATAAAGCGATATCTCGAAAAAAATTCCCAGCACGGATATCCTCACCAGTAAAACGTTTTAATAGCTGATTACGGCGTTTGTTGTCGTTTGCGAAGTTCGCACGTTGTGACTTTTTGGCTTTGTTTATAAAAAACTGGGATTTTTCACTCATATCATAGTGCTCTAAAAATAAAGCGATATCCCGGAAAAAATTCCCAGCATTGATATCCTTACCAGTAAGACGTTTTAATAACTGACTACGGTGTTTGTTGTCGCTAGTGAAGTATGCACGTTGAGACTTAATTATGTCAGAGATACTACTGCTTCCAATGTCATTGGAATTTGATGCGAACCATACTAACAGCTGATTTAACGTTTTGGCACTCACGCTATCGATGTTAGGAGTCTGACTTCTCTCCTTAATATAATCGTACGTTAATTTTTTTAACACTGGCGTAAGGAATGCGTATATAGATTTTATCTCTTCACTGAAAGTGTCGTCATAAACTATTCGAGGTGGTTGGTCAGGTATTTCTTTAAGAGTATATTCTATTTCTAGACTATCTTGGAGCCACTGACAGCTTTCGGATAACGTTTTCAAGCCGATATTAATGTCAAAGTAATCTTTTCCTAGTTGAAATTTTTTACCCGTCAACTCATGAAAAGGATAATGGTCGAGATGCATTCGCCCCTCCGATATTTGGTTGCCATCTAGCATGGGGATTCTATGATTAATAAAATCAATTATATCAATAGCTTTATCAGAAACGCTTGAGTTACTAGTTATGATATTTATATCAGTAATTAAGTCGTTTGAGATGCCAATCATATTTAGGAAATGACCAACGGGCCCAAATTTATTTTGACAAGCATCCTCGAATTTATACGCTACAACCTGTTCTTTTCCAAATACAGTAAATAGCTTTTGAAACTGAGATTTAAAAGTAAAATCAAAATTTGAATCAATACATGTTTTCTTTCGCTGTTGAACAAATGAGTTGATGTAATCAATTGGATTTCTTATTGAGATTAAAACATGTATGTTTGCTGTAGGGACGAGGTTGTTAAAAAATTCTTTTAGTTTTTCAAGCTCCTGCATTGTAAAAGTAGATATAAGCTCAGCAGAATAAATGACGTTACTACAGCTTGTATTACTGATCTCTTGACGAATAGTTTCAATATATCTATTATTTATTAATTCAATTTTTTCTGCATCTAATCCAAATTTTATACTGGTGTGACTTTCGTTTGCTGTATCGGAAAATAGCCGTTGGAAAATAGTAGAGTGATTTTTTGGAAAAATCTTACTATAAAAATAATTATTTTGTTCTAATAACTCTCGATTGGCATATAAAGTATCTTGTATGCTACTCGTTGCTGTTTTTAGTGTGCCTATATGTAAATAGATATTTTTAATGTGATTGTTTTTCATGGTTTATTAATCAATAGAGGTGTAGTAATCGCCTAGTGAACGACACGGAGGAAGAAATGTAGGCTACTGATGAAGCTATAGCACTCAACGTATTCGTTGTAAGCTTTATTGATCAAAAGAGTACGGGAATGACGTGGTCGAGTCAAGCAGAACCATCACTCGGTTGCTCTTCATGGAAATGATGGCTTTAACCGTTGCTAGATCATTAGACTGTACATGTTATTCTTACTTGTTATGGTTGTACCTAGGCGGTTGGGAGGGTATCATGCGCGTAGATAATTTTCTAACAATGCTACTACGGCAGAAGGCATGTAAAGTGCCAAGCAAGGAATGCAGTGTGAATTTGGACATTACTAATTTTGAAAAATAAAAATATTGACTTTCTCATACATTCAGAAGAGTCCGTAATGTTGCATGGTTACAAAAATGAGTTGTTGCAAGCGTTGATGAACATTGTTTCAAATGCAAAAGATGCCTTATCCAAACTTGATAAACAACCCCATAAATGTATTGTATTTGAAGTGTCTCAAACAAAAAATAAAATAAAAATACTGATTAAAGACAATGCGGGAGGTATTGATGAATCGATTATCAGTAAAGTTTTTGAACCTTATTTTACAACAAAACATCAAAGCCAGGGTACAGGAATAGGCCTTTATATGACACATATTATTATCAATAATATGCAAGGGCATATCAAAGTCGAGAATGTACAGTTCGAATACAAAAAAGAGTCATATCAAGGTGCTTGTTTTATTATTGAACTGCCCAAAGAAATGAAAAAAAAACCATAATGGTTCATTCTTATGGTTTTTCTGCGGTTATCTCATAAGTTCCAATTCGTCATAGGAATCATTGTATCTGTCTCTGATTGCCAAAAAGTTATCCAAGTTTTCTAAAAAGATATCAATGATGACGGGATCAAAGTGTTTTCCTCTCTCTTCTTTGAAAAGAGTTAATATGCGTTCCAAATCCCATGCTTTTTTATAGCACCGATCGGAGCCCAAAGCATCGAAAACATCCGCAACAGCAGTAATCCTTCCATATATATGTATCTCTTCGCCTTTTAAGCCGTTAGGGTAACCCTGTCCATTCCATTTCTCATGATGTTCTTGTGCAATGATCGCAGATGCTTTTAGTATCTTTCTGTTTGAATTTTTTAACATATTGCTGCCAATGAGGGTATGTCTTTTCATCTGTTCAAATTCTTCAGGTGTAAATTTTGCAGGTTTGTTTAAAATGTTATCGGGAATTCCAACTTTACCGATATCGTGCATAGGAGATGCCAGTTTCAAAAGTTGTGATTTCTCTTCTTCAAGACCCATTTTTTTTGCCAAAAGATAGGAGTACTCGGCAACTCGGATTACGTGATTTCCTGTCTCTTTGCTTCTTGCTTCTCCAATTGTTCCTAACGTAAAGATAACATCTTTTTGAGTATCTTCGATTTCCATGTGCAAAGATATTGTTTCTGTAATATCTTTGCCAATTCCCATAAACTCTACAGTATCTCCTTGGATATTTTTGATGGCTCGAAAGGTATACTCCATATAAAACAGACTGCCATCTTTAGCGTTATGCGTGATAACTCCTTCCCAAAGTTCATTTGCTGACATCTCATCCCAAATGATTTTATCTGTAAAATCTTCGTTTATTTGGATTGTATTTGAAAAAGGGCTGTTAAGGATATCTTCCTCTTGATATTTGGAAATTTTTAAAAATTTCTCATTGACATAAGAGATGTTTTTATCTAAATCGATTCTCAAAAATGCGGTACTGAGCTTAAGTGTTTTTTCATACTCATTGATGAGATGTATTTTGTTTTTTAAATTTTTTTCAGAACTGTTCAGTTGGGTTTTTAAAATCTCTTTGTAGGCTTCAAGTTCAGTAATATCATGTCTGATAGATATAAACTCGTCAATTTCACCATCAACTGATAACAAAGGTACAATGGTAGCATCCACGATATATTGAGATTTGTCTTTTGCTTGATTGGTGATTTTGCCTTTCCAAATCTTTTTTTCTTTTAAAATGGTATTCCACATATTTGAAAAAGTCTCAATAGGCATAGAAGGTGATCTGACGATATTATGAGAATTTCCAATCAATTCATCTTGGGTATATCCAGAAGTTTCACAAAATTTGTCATTGGCATAAGTGATATTTCCCTTTATGTCCGCTTTTGATATGGTTACACTTTGATCAACGACCAATTGGTATTGTTCCAGCAGTTTTTGTAAACGTTTGTTTTCTCTTTTCTCTAAGATTTTTCCGACATTTTTGTTGATTTTATCAAAAAGTAAAAGTACATCAATGGGTTTGAGTAAATAATCATTGACAATATCAATTTTATTGGCTTCGGTTATAAA
>ENA-ORXI01002737-ORXI01002737.1-sediment-metagenome-genome-assembly--contig:-NODE-2737-length-12451-cov-5.721674_pt1 | contig 12451 bp, 8 predicted proteins | sample MGYA00237861_ERZ511468 | MGnify/ENA primary metagenome ERZ511468 (study PRJEB26299, sample SAMN06266213) | sediment metagenome | isolation source: Hudson Canyon methane seep mesocosm | place: USA:Hudson... | reverse complement strand
GATACCACACAGCTCGTCATTCCTGCATTCTACCCAGTCAAGCGTGGGCACAAGCCTTAGCAGGAATCTATTTTTTGCATGAATAGATCCCCGATAAGAAACTTCGGGGATGACGGGATACAGGGTGTCACAGTTTGTTTATTTAATATGGCGGAAACTCATGAGTAACTAGGAAATTGTTTAAGTATGGGGGCATAGCCAATCGTTGTTCATTTAAATTTAATTTACAGAGTGAAAGCAGAACACATTAACAAGAAATTTAGCTAAAAACAAAATAGCTAGACACTACATGTTGTGTCTACCCCGCGAAATCGGGAAGAGCCTATTCTTTCTCAGCGTAATATTAAAATAGATAATCTTGATGTACTGTACCAAAGATGGTTTTGGGAAGGTGTTAAAGCAGTAAGTTTACTTAGATGATGAAAGACAAACACTTATTGGCTGGCATAGAGTCTATTGGCCAGAAGAAGCAATTGAATTATTAAAAACAGGGACAGTTGAAGAAATTAGTTTAGACCATGACCTAGGCAATGATGAACGAGGCACGGGTTATGATGTTGTTTTATGGATTGAAGAAACAGTTTTTACGGCAGATTTTATACCACCCATAATGAAGGTTCATTCTGCTAATTCATCTGCTAGAATTAAAATGGAGCAGGGAATTTGGCGGATCGTCCAAAAATTCCAATCAAAAATCAAATTCTAAAACAAATAACATTCAAACAAACCTTGCAAATACGGAATTAAGGTCCATAATTGCATGGATGATAATCCGCCATTTACAACAAAAGCTTAACTACTTTATTGATAACTACCCTGCTGTTGCCCTATTAGGTCCAAGACAAGCAGGAAAAACCACGCTTGCCTTAACGGTTGCCAAGCTTCGTAATGCCATCTATTTAGATCTTGAATCGGAACAAGATAGGGCAAAATTAAGTCAAGCTGAACTCTATTTAGCACAACATGAAGATAAATTAGTTATTCTTGATGAGGTACAACGTGCACCAGAATTGTTTCAAAACTTACGCGGTTTAATTGATCAAGGAAGACGAAAAGGTCGCCGTAGTGCACGGTTTTTATTACTGGGTTCAGCTTCAATCGAATTATTAAAACAATCCAGTGAAACACTGGCTGGTCGCATTACCTATTTGGAACTACCACCTTTACACGCCTTAGAAATAATATCTAGCCAACAGCAAGAACAATTATGGTCCCGTGGTGGTTTTCCTGACAGTTTGCTAGCCACAAATGATCAAATAAGTTTTCAATGGCGTTTAGATTTTATTCGTACTTATCTTGAACGTGATATTCCTCAATTAGGGCCGCGGATTCCCGCAGAAACTTTACGCCGTTTTTGGGTGATGCTGGCACATAATCAAAGTGAATTACTCAATGCATCTAAGCTTGCCAGTGCATTAGGCGTTGATGGCAAAACAGTTGCAAAATATCTAGACCTTATGGTCGATTTATTGTTGGTCCGCCGATTAAAACCTTGGCATGAAAACACTAAAAAACGTTTGGTTAAATCACCCAAGGTTTATATTAGAGACAGTGGGTTAACTCATGCCCTTTTAGGTATTCAAACTCAAGAAAACTTATTGAGCCATCCAATTTGCGGTAGTAGTTGGGAGGGTTATATTATTGAGAATATTCTTAACCTAGCTCCGCAAAACACTGAAGCTTATTTTTATCGCAGCAATGGTGGTGCCGAATGCGATTTAATCTTAAAGTTTCCTGACCAAAGCACTTGGGCAATTGAGATTAAGCGTAGTCTAAACCCAAAAGTAGAAAAAGGCTTTTATTATGCCTGTGATGATATACAGGCAAATAAGCGCTATGTTGTTTACCCTGGTGAGGAATCTTATCCAATGGCACACGGTGTTGAAGCCATTAATTTAAATAACCTATTAACGAATTTAAAGTCACTTACTCCAAACTTTTGAAATAATACCTAACATAACCCTTTAAATTCATATAAATGAATAAGTGGGCCCGCATCAGCAATGACCACAATGTTAGTCGTCACCCTGTAATCCCCAGTTAACATCTTCACGAATAAATGTTTCACTGGTTGTTTGCTGATGAGATTCTATATAACGACGCATAGACTCAGTAATTAATGAATCCATATTGTTAACCCAACCTTGTTCAATCATGTTTTGTGCTTGTTTCCAAAGCTGGTCGGGTATATCAGTTTCAATACGCGTTGACATGATCAACCCCCCTCTATGAAATATGGATCAATAAAATGAATTGATATCTAGGGGATTATAACTAGATTTTTTACTTGTAAGAAGCCAATCTCAAATTGTTAGCTACCCTAGCCTATTTAAATCAATGGTTAACAAATGTTAAGCATTAATGCAGCATTTGCTCGACGAATGCTTAACATTTGTTGCGCATCAATTAAAAAACCCCAACTTACATTAGTTTGCTTTTTTATCTAATACTTGTTCACAGCCAGGGCCATTAATCATACTTTTTCCACCCGAAAATGGCTCAACCTTAATCAGTGTATTAATTCGCTCTTTTAAAGCGGCTACATGGGAAATAATACCAATTAATTTTCCATCCTGTTGCAAACCTGACAAAGTTTCCAATGCTATTTCTAGGGCTTCTTCATCTAAAGTACCGAAGCCTTCGTCAAGAAACAATGAGTCTACGCGAACCTTTCTACTGGCCATTTTTGATAACCCCAGTGCTAATGACAGACTAACAATAAAGCTTTCTCCACCCGAAAGGTTTTTTGTTGATCTGATTTCCCCCGCTTGATAATTATCAATCACATTTAATTCTAATGGCTGTTTCCTGTCTCTAAGCAATAAGTAACGGTCCGTCATTTTTTCCAGCTGTTTGTTGGCATGGGAGACCATTAATTCAAATGTCAGTCCTTGTGCAAAATTTCTGAATTTCTTTCCATCAACAGATCCAATTAAAGAATGCAGTGCAGACCACTTTTTACATTCTTTCTTGTGTGCATCACATTGGCTTTGTTGCTGCTGAAATTTGGCTTTTGCAGTTGTATTATCTATAAGCCGCTGCTTTATAGCGCCCATATCTTCAGCAAACATTTTAAGTCTATTTTGAACATCACTTTGTTGTTGCTTTAGATCATCTAAAGGTATTTCGGTTATTTTCTTAGCTATTGTTTGAGAGAGACGAGATTGACGATCTTTTTTTCGTGTTTGGTTATCTGCCTGTTTAACATCCAATGCTTTAGATTGTTTGCTTAATTGGTTTCTCTGGTCGGCAGTGAGTCGATAAGACAGGAATAGTTGTTCATTTTCAATATTTACTTTTTCACAATTATTGATAAAATCGCCTTCAAGTGCCGCTATTTCTGGTTTTCTAGCCTCACTATTTTCTTTTAAACTGTTGATTTGAGTTTCTATTTCATTTAGCTGCTGCTTTGTCTTATCACGCTTCTTGATTGCTATTTTTACAATGCTTTCTGATTCAGCCACTAACTTTTCTATTCTAGTTTCTTCTGCATCAGGATTTTTACTGCCATACAAGTTTTCACGCTCACTGATAAGTTTTTTATGTTCACCCTTATAGGTTTGTTCAACTAACTGCTTTTCTTTTAACGATTCTTTTAAGGTGTCAACAATTGCTTCGAGGCTTTTTATTTCTGACTCTAGCGCTGTTTTATTTTCTTCTATTTCACTTTTTTGTTGCTGAATACTTTGCCATTTTTCTTGTCTCGTTTTCAGAGCTATAGCGATTGCATCAAGCTCTTCATTTTTAGGTGCTTTAATCGCAAAAGTTTCTAGTTTTAAATCTAATGCCTTTTTATAATGTTGGTGTTTTTCATTTGCACTCAGACTATCTTGTTCAATAGCCTGATAATTTGTTAATGATTGTTCTTTATTATGTAATGTCTTAAGTAATAATTTTTCCGCATCAATTTTCGAAGCATTGGTTTCTTTTTCTTTAGATTCCAGCTGCTTCAGTTCACTTTCTTGCAGCTCGGCTTTTTTTATTAAATTTGCGAGTTGATTAATCTGATGCTCGGTTTCATCAATTTTTGGCACATTGCCTTCGGCATAGGGATGATCTAAAGACCCACATAAGGGACATGGCTCGTCATCAAGCAGTTTTTCACGTTCTTGTTCTAAGCTGGCTATCTTTTTAAGATAAACCATTTCTCTCAACAGGCTGTCATATTCAGCCCGATATTCTCTTAATAAACGATCCCCCAATAGTTCCTTTATTGCTTGTTTTTGTTGTTTGACCTTATTAACAGCTTCACCGTTATTTTCTTGAAGTGATTGACATGTTTTTTGCTGTTGTGTGTATTTGTTGTGATTGTCTTCTGACAGTGCTTTAAAATCTATTGCCTGTTTATTTAACGCTACAAGCTGATCTGAACTTATTTTTAAGCTTTTAATTTGCTCATTAATTCCTGTTAATTCTGATATTAATAAAGCATCATTCGTATTAGCTAACAAGTAGTCATCTATTTTGGAAATTTGTTTTTTACTGCTATCTTGTTTAGAAACTAACTTTTTCTGCTGATGGTTTGTCTCTTTTACTTGAACATCAATAGCCTGACAACCTTGTTTAGCTGTCTTCAACACTGAATGTTTATCATTGATACGTAGATCAAATGCTCGCACTGTTTTTATTAATTCAAGTTCTTCTTTTTGTGTCCCTTTGATTGTTAGCACATCATTTTCTGCTTTACTTACCGCTGATGTTTTTTCTTTTAGCGAGTGCTTAAGTTCTGGAAATTTTTCTTCTGATTTTGCAATTGAGTCACTATCGATTTTTTGCTGTTGGCGTTTTGATGATAAGGTTGCATAGTCACTTTCAAGCTCTATGACTTTTAGTGCATTATTTAATTTTTCTCGGTCTGGTTTAAATAATTCAATCTCATTTGAAATAAGCGCTGATTCTGTCAGGATAGTCTCTAGTTCTTTGCCTAAGCTTTCTATCTCATTAAGCCATAAAATAGATTTTTGAAACTGATCATTTTTTGCTGTGGCTAGTTTTTCTGATTTTGTTTTTTCATCCAAGTCTTGTTTTAATAGCCTCTCATCTTCATCATTTAAAATGGTAATGCCAGCCATTTCAGCTTGTATTAATTCCAGTTTAGCATTCTCTTCTCGTTGACGCTCATGAACTGCTTTTGAAATTTCACTATATATTTCTGTCCCTGTAATTTGCTCTAAAATCGGCGCTCTTTCATCCGCAGTGGCTTGAAGAAAAGCAGCAAAACCACCTTGTGCCAATAGAATTGAACGGGTAAATCGCTCAAAATCCATGCCTGTTTTTTGTTCTATAACATGTGCCACGTCACGCTTTTTAGATTCTAAAATCTGCCCACTGTCTAACTCTGAAATTTCATGTTTTGAATCTGCCAGCTTTCCCACTGATTTCTTTCTGGCTCTATGTTGACTCCAGTGGCATCTATATTTCCCTGCTTGTGTTTCAAAAGTGACTTCAGAAAAACATTCACCTGTTTGCCGAGACATTATTTCATTGGCACTTTTGTTAATGCCTTTTAAACGCGGCGTTCTTCCATAAAGAGCCAGACAAATTGCATCAAGAATTGTGGATTTTCCTGCGCCCGTTGGACCAATAATGGCAAATATCCCATCAGAAATATATTCTGGATTGGTAAAATCAATAAGCCATTCACCACTTAATGAGTTTAGGTTTTTAAATCTAAGTTGCAGAATTTTCATAATCAGTGGCCTTATTCAGCATCCTTGTCTTTCTCATAAAGAGTGTTAATGATTTCTTGATAAGATTGAATCAGTTCGGGACGTTCATCACTGAGTACTTCATAACTATCGAGACATCGAATAAACACGTCATTCATATCCAGATCGTCCAGTGTTTCATCATCATTCACTTGAGAGATAAGTCGTTCAACCGTGCGTTTATTTTTTATACGCCGTATTTCCATCGCTGTTTCGGCTATCGCGTCATAACAACTTTGATTTAATAGTTCGCCTACGATTTCTTTGCCCGTGTATTCAATTTCTAGCCATGCATTGCTCTCTTCTGCCTTTAATTGTGCAATTCTTTCAGTAATATCATCTAATGTTCCTGTTAATCTTTCCAATGGCTGGAAACAAGGAACACTACATTCTTTTATTAGTGGTGTTCTGTTTGTAAATTCAACAAGAATGACTTTTTTCTGTTGTTTGGCTTCACCATAACCCATCGGTATGGGTGACCCTGAATATCGAATATGTTCTGTCCCGCCTACTCGCTGAGGAACATGCAGATGGCCTAATGCCACATAATCTATACAATCAGGAAATGTATCACTACCGACATGTGCTAATGATCCTACATAAAGTTCTCTTACGCCATCACCATCCATTGTTTTACCCCCTGCGGCAAAAAGGTGTCCCATGGCGATAATGGGAATATCATTCGCTTCATTTTGTTTTTGTTCTGCTATCTGACAAACCTCGAAATAATGATTTTTAAGCCCATCAATCAGTTTAGTATTTTTATCATCAATACTTTCCCCTGCTTCGACGCTTCGAATATCTCTGTCTCTTAAATAAGGCACTGCACAAATAATGGCTTCAGCTGTGTTTGTGGAATCCAGTAATGTAATCACTTCATTTTCTGGATCATCAGTTATTGATCCTACTACATGAACACTTAAAGCTAATAGGAGTTCTTTAGGCGCATTTAAAAAAGAGGGCGAATCATGGTTACCTGCAATAATTACAATATGACGACAACTAGAGACTGATACTTTACACAGAAAGCCATAGTAAAGTTCTTGAGCTCGATTACTTGGCGTACTAGTATCAAATATATCGCCCGCCACTAAAAGCACATCAATTTGTTCTGAAATAATTAAATCAGCTAGCCAATCTAAAAAAGCAGAAAACTCATCATATCGCTTTCTTCCATAGAGTGATCGCCCCAAGTGCCAATCTGATGTGTGGAGGATTTTCATATGACCATCTTACCTTTAATGGGTTATTAGTAACCGAGCAATATATTGTAGTAGGATTTGCATCTGAATTTTAAAAACCTGCTAAAAATACGAGTAAGTTACCCCACTTATTTTTAATAATTTATAAAACCTAATTTTACAAAAACACGGGTAACACCTTTTTTCTGAATTTAAAGCTCCTCCCTAGGTTAATCCCTCACTTCAAATCTGATGGATTAACCCCTGAGAAATGTTCAAAAAACTGAGGGATTAACCTATTTTTGTTGTTAAAACTTCTCTAGTTATCAAACAAATAAGTCATGCAACACTGTATACATTGTGAAACACCTCATTTTTTTCACCTTCTAAAGGAATATAATTAGACGCCATTGCTATGCCAGCTATACCCGCTAAAGCGTTTACCTCACAAAAGGTAATATTAAAGCCATGAGTTTGGGATTAGACGTTACATAATTCATGCAGCTGTTTTTAATCCCAAAATGCTTAGCTTTTGCTAAATTAAACGTTAACAAATGTTAAGCATTGATTCGATTGCTAAACAAATGCTTAACATTCGCTTAACACATAGTTAGCATTTGCTTAACAATTGTTAAGCTTCTCTTGTCTTGCTCAGCAATTGCTTAACATTAACTAAGCAAATGTTAAGCATTAAATACCGAAATTGACTCAAGCTCTATTTTTTAAAATTTTCAGTGTGGTAACGCGTAATAAAAGCACTTGTTTGCAACTGGGAGGTCAATTGGTTTTGTATTTATTATAAGGTCTTAGCAGAAGAAAAGTTCAAAATGGTATAAATGCCATAAAAACCTAATTATGTGTCTATTTTTAATGCTATTCCTTAACATTATTGCCCTTAATAAAGGTATAAATTGAATAGAATAATAAAATACAGCTAGTTTTCTATCGTCAGATAGTTCTTATTTGATGTCTGAAAAAGGACGGGCTGTTGAGGTATTTTCTCATGTTGTTGATCAACACGATGTGCGGACAAAGAGGGTTTACTGGTGGTTACTTTATTATGTTTTGGAACAACAATCTATGTGGGCTAAGAATGATAATATCTAAAAAATATTACATCATCTAAATCATAAATTTAGTAAGTGAAAATCTGTTTGTGAATTATGCTGGTCAAACAGCCCCTGTTGGCATGGCTGTTACAAGAAAATAGATTAGATCAAATTTTGCTTACCGTTACCTAAAAGTCTTGCCACATGGCAAGACTTTTTACTTCCCTCAAGAAGTATAATCACTTAATGAGTTCTTTGTACTAAGCAATTGGGCAGTAAACGACCATTAGGTCACAAAATCTATAGTTACCCAACCCATACAAATTGCCATCAAATTTTTAATGTCATTGCCTGCCTGTAAAACAAATTTGTTACATTGATCAAGCGATACATTATTCTGTATTAACGCAGTCTCAACTGTTAAAAGAAAAACCAACGAATCGACTTCGCTCATTTGAAATTGTTTGCTAGATTTTTCGTTCACTCGATTAAATTGCAAAGCATTTTTATCGACGATGAATTTAACTTTAATATTGGGATAATTGGGTTCCATATATTTGACACCTTATAGAATTGTTGTAATTAAAATTTATGTACAAGCTTTGCTCAATAGAAAACTCATATCATGAATTCAGTGTACAGGGGATCTCCTATATACTTAATAGAATAGGCAAAATATAATTAAACTATTTTTTATGAGTAATATAAGCCTTTAATTTCAATCCATTACAAACACACCACTGTTATCATTACATTACGTTCTAGAAAATGTTTTTTTATTTGATTTTTACGTCATTGTTTTAAAACTGTAAACACCACCCAAAAAGCGCAGCTATTTGCCGAACAAATGCTTAACATTAGCAAAGCAAATGTTAAGCATTTGTTCGGCAAAAACAGTTCAGTTATTTTTTTGTTTTCAGCAAAATAAATCTTAATTGTCGATATTCATAAAACCAATCGTTGCTCTTTTTTCATCATTAGTTTTGCACGCTAAAATATCATTAACAGTAATATGATTGCGTTCTTCTCGCGCAGCAAGACCGAACGATTGTTCAAGGATTTTTCTTACATTTCTGGGGTGATATTTACACAATTCTAGTAATGTATTTTTTCTTATCTTTTTCTCAAAAAACTGTCCTGCTGCATTTTGTTTAATGAACCGCTCATATTGATTTTTTACGATAGCTAGCATTTGTTTTTTGTCGGGTTCTTTAATATTAAAAACAACAAATCTATCTACAATCGGGTTATCAATCGTCTCTAAGGTATTTGCTGTTGCAATCCAAATAATATGTGAAGCATCAACTGCTATTTCAGGGACTGATAGATCATGAAACTCTCGAGCTTGACGGTTTTCTAGCAGCTGAAGAAGCGCAGCAATAGGTCTGTGTACATCATCTTGTCTCGACTTATCAATTTCATCTAACATGATTATAGGATTGGCTACTTCTCCAAAAACTATTATTGTAAAAACAGCTCCTGGCTTGGTGTTACTCCAGTACGTCTCCGACCCAGCCAATGTAGATCCCGTCTGAGCATTAGCAACGTCAACAATTTCAAGTTTTGTTTTAAAATCTTCTGCTACTGTCAACATAAATTCAGTTTTGCCAATACCTGGCGGACCTACCAACAAGAATGGTGGAAACCGAAGAACCTTATCACCAACGGCTGACAAGGCGATTTGGTTGCGTAAAAAGTCTATCGCTTCAGTAAAGTTAGGAAATTTCTGGTCGAGAGTATTACAGTAGTTTTTCCAGTTTTTTGGTATCGCTACTAAATTTTTTTCTGGCGTTGATGCTCGCATTCTCTTTACAATTGTCTTGACTCGACTTGAATGATCTCGTGTTGCTCCCTGATAATTTTTCTCTAATTGATCAACCTCATTTACGTTATATACTGTTACTGATGCCGTTTCATTAATATTAAAGTTGTTATTACTACCTGCTTTTTGCTTATGACTCTTTTCTTCGTTTTCTGACTTCTCCTTTTTTTGAATATTATTGTCAGCCTCTTTTTTTAAAGAGTTCTCTGAATCAACCTGTTCAATTTTTTCTGTTTCGTTAGCGTCTTCAGTATTTTCCTGTATTACAACTCCATGGTCACTTTCCAAACAAAGAGGACAAATACTTAGATGATGTGTTGAAAACTCAAGATGTTTCGTATTAGTTAATAATTTTTTTAAAACAGGGTCATCTTGATCAAAAGTTGCATTTTCTAGTAAATATCCGCAACGGTAACAGACAGTTCTTGCGAGTTTTTCTGCACGCATTACCGCATAATTCAATGCTTTTTTTTGAGCATCATTTGCAGATACTGGCTGTAGGAAAACTGAAATAGTTCTTAAGTATGGCTCACCTACCTTATCTTCTTCAATGACCCGCAAAAAATCGATGGCTTCAGGATTTTCTCCTAATATTTCTTCGATATCATTCAATAAATTTCCTATGACAACTCCCTGGCCAACAGAAGCGTTGAATATCCATTCAACGCTCCATGGATAAACTACTGCTAATGACTCAGCTAATTTTTCATCTTCAAATAATGTAACTTGAGTTTCAATATGCGTTTTTTCTCTTTCTTGCATTACTTCCTCTTTTTTAACTTTTTTTGCTAAAAATGTAACCAATAGGCACAAGCACCTAAAGTAAGCGGCTATTAGTTACACCATTCCTTAATCTTTTATAACTTGATCTTCTTTTTGAGTATTTTGGTTTTTACATCAGTAGACTTTTGATTTGTCTGGCATACTTATCTGTGACATTTTTATCTTGTACAACACCGTTCATTTTTTTCCATAACTGCCAAACATATGCTGCATCATCACAATTACCAGGAGGTCCAACTAATGTATAAACCCTACCACTAGCAGTTGTTATTTTGCGATTATTAGCTTCAAAGTCTTGAATTGCTGACGTTACTCTACCCATCTTTCCTGGAACAAACCCTTGCAAATGTTCACTTCTATCATCATTTAAAAATATCACCACATGAATAGACCAGTTTATTATGTTCACTTCTGGCTCCACATCTACAGATTCAATAACCATATCTTCCCCCTTCAGATATCATCTAACTTTTTTTGTCTTTTATTGAAATCATAGGTACGTCTACCTATGCCGTAAAACGTTGCTAGTAATGCAACTAATTTATTAACTGCCTATTTTTGAGATTTATTTTTATTCTTACACAATGGATAATGAAGAATTTCTACTGCTAACATAACCCGCTCGCGTAACAACCCTATCCGTTAAAATTTAAAATATGCATAGCGTTATACAGCTTGGCACTGTAATGCTGTTAATAATATCGTTAACTCAAATAGATTTAACCAAAGCGCTCAAATAAATTATTCTCAGCAAAGTTGAAGTCAAACCACTCCTCTTCGTAATCAAAGCAGAAAACTTCCTGAAATAGCAATTTGATGGCTGTTGATTTTTTTGGTTCAAGCTGCCTTTTAGTGATAGTTTGAGCCGCTTTGTTCTGCTTTATATTTTTAATGCCATTTTCGAACTCTGTCAGTAAATATTGCTGTATTATTTTTTCGTCTTTTATTTTTGTGTTATTAAAATGTGCTCTGGATGAATCGCAAACACCATGTATCATTTCAAAACATACTGCTAACGAGTAATGCTCTACTAGCTCCCCTAACAATTTTCTGAGCTGTGCAGGATTACTTATTAGAACGGGCAAGTTAAAACAGCTGGTTTTTGCTAAAAAATAATCGATGCATTCATCAATTGTAATCTTTTTCCATAGCGCTTTTGCCTCTTTATTAAAAGGACTACTCATTGTTTCTCTTTTGTTTTTTAATATGTCTGATTCATGCCCCTTTGCTGGAATACCTGATTCAATATGAACAGACCAATCTATTTCATAAAGATCAAAATCAATCATTTTCCCATTACTATCAAATGTAAATAGATTAATTGGCATTTCAGGGGAGATTGATATCAATCTTTTTTTGATGAGATGATTAAAAATAGCAACACTATCAATCGGTAATATTTTTTTCATTCTATTTATACCGTATACCGTGTCACAGTCATGGTTATTCCCGCAGCGGATAAAAGAACTCAAGTACAGAACATCAATCAAATCTAGTTCAGTATATTTAATATTACGATATCCAGTATTTACTCCTGTTTTGAAATAGTTCTGAATTAGATCTGCTCTAAATTTTTTAGATGTATATGAAAGTCTTTTATTTTCATTTGTAATAGCTTGCATTAATTTTCCTCTTCATTAAAAATCAATGATTACTATATACGGACCCTTACAATATGTCCATATCTTTTTGATCGATTTATGCGGACCCTAAGTAGAGCGTGTATTTATATGAGACTTTCCTTTAATATGTACCTATTAAATAAAGATTTTTTAGGTATACAATGACCGATGCGGACTATTACGCTCTTTTTGGAAGGAAATTAGCCGAGATTCGAAAAGAGAAAGGTATTGCGCAAGATAAGTTAGCGCTAAAATGCGAGATAGCAAGGTCTTTTGTGGGCGAAGT
>ENA-ORXI01002733-ORXI01002733.1-sediment-metagenome-genome-assembly--contig:-NODE-2733-length-12462-cov-3.169802_pt1 | contig 12462 bp, 7 predicted proteins | sample MGYA00237861_ERZ511468 | MGnify/ENA primary metagenome ERZ511468 (study PRJEB26299, sample SAMN06266213) | sediment metagenome | isolation source: Hudson Canyon methane seep mesocosm | place: USA:Hudson... | reverse complement strand
GTATCGAGCGAATACGATTTGGTTATTTATCTTTGATTCGCTATTTTATAACGCTTACCTACACTACATTCGTGTTGGGGCGTAGTCAGAGTTAAGCTAAAGTTAGACTAAAAGTATATAAATTTATTTGTCTAATAATTTATACTTTTAGTTTGTTTGGTTATATCTCTTCTACAGTATTGTTTTTTAAGATTTTTATTATTCGTTTTGGATGTTTTCGTATATGTTTTTGGGATAAAAGTATTATCTTTAACCAAGCCTGTACTTGTATATGTCTCAACCTTGCCATTGCTAAAGAATTTTGCCATTCCTGTTGCTTTTGCAATTACTTTAATAGTATAAGTATCATGATCAATATCAATGGATGCTTTTGCAATACCAAGTTTTCCAAGTATTCCATAACTTACATCATAAGATGCTTCGATTTGTTTGTGGTTATTAGCATTTACTAAGCTAATAATAAAGATGAGTAGTGTGAAAATTTTTATCATGAGACGCATTATAGCTAAAATTATACATTTTGTAAACTATTCTTATTTTAACCTTAAACTTTATTTTTTCAAAGGTAACGAATTAAATTATTTTGATGACATAAATTCCTTCAAAACTAACACATTCTTGGGCATCTTCAATAATATGTGATTTAATAGTGATAGAACCACTTTTTTTGAAAAGTAATTTTTCTTTTAGTTTTAGAATCTCCTCTTTTGATGGTACTTGTGTAACACAGTTGATATCTTTGGTAACAGGTTTTAAAAAAACTGTTTCATTTTTTAAAATCACTATCGCGGTATTTTCAAAACCGAGTTCTTGCATGAGTAACCAACATACTCCCCATGAAGATATTGTGGTAAGAGTTGATAAACTTCCTGCAAATGCAGTGCCTTTATCATTGATATTAATATCAAGTGGAGCAGTACTAAATAATTGTGTTTTAGTGTATTTTATTATATCAATTTTCATATGTTTTGTAAGTGGTATTTGTGAATGTATTTTAGTTAAAAGTTTGTTTGAAAGCATGACTCAACTTTGTTATTTTTAACCATTATATTAATTAAAATATTAAGAAAAGATAAAGCAAAATAGTAGGATAATCAGTTAGCTTGTGCTAATTTAAGGTGATTTTATGATATTTAAAATTATATTATTTATTTTACTATTTATTAATATATTGCTTGCTCATGATAATCCCAAAAGTGAAAGTTTTTTTAAAACACATGACCTCAAACAAACTAAAAGTAAACATATTTTACTTCTTAATTCTTATCATCAAGGTATGCCTTGGTTCCAAAGCATAAAAAAAGGTTTAAATGATATCTTAGAACCTCAAAAAAATAGTATAGTTATTCATATTGAAGATATGGATAGCAAGCGTTTTTTTAGTAAACAGTATTTTGAAAAACTAAAAAAAGTTTATAAACTTAAATATGATGATGCACACTTTGATCTGATTTTGTCAACTGATAATAATGCATATGAGTTTTTACAAAAAAATAAAGAGGAGTTGTTTAAAAATACTCCGGTTATTTTTGCTGGCTTAAATAACTATGAAAAAAAGAAAATAGTTAAAAGAAATGAGTATACAGGTGTACTTGAATATCATTCGTATAAAGAAAATCTTGATTTAATTGTAAAACTACATCCTGAAAGAAAAAAAATATATATACTTAATGATTATCTTAAAACAGGGCTTGCAGTAAAGAAAAATATGCAAGATACAATTAGAAAAGAAAATTATGATATTGAATTTTTATATAACAAAAATTTAAAAATTGGGGAACTTCAAAAAGAACTGACTTCCTTGTCTTCAGATACAGTATTATATTTAGGTGCATATTTCACAGATAAAAATGGCCTTTCTTTTACTGTAGATGACTTTGAAAAATATATACTAGATCATGTAAATGTTCCCATATACGTACAAGCAAAGTTTCGTATAGCTAATAGTGAAATAGGTGGGGTTGTTATTGATGGTTATGGTCAGGGACAGTCCCTGGGAGAAATGGCAAAAAAATATCTCAATGGAACCAAAATAAAGGATATACCCATTGAGAGAAAAAGTAAAAATAGTACAATCTTAAATTATCCAAAATTACAGAAATTTGGCGTTGAACAACAAAATATTCCTAAAAATGCAATCATAATTAATAAACCATTTTCACTTTATGAAAACTATAAATCTACAATTTGGATTATTATTTTGTCATTGAGTGTTTTGATTATTGTAATAATTAAAGTTCAAAATTCTAAAAAGTTAGAAGTGAAAAAATTAAATGAAGACCTTGAACTAAAAGTAGAAAAAAGAACAAAAGAGATTGAAAAGGCAAATATAGAATTGAATAATACTTTGGTTGAGCTAAAAGAGACACAAGATTATTTGATTCATGCCGAAAAAATGGCAAGTTTGGGAGACTTAGTTGCGGGAGTTGCACATGAAATCAATACTCCTCTTGGTATGAGTTTAACTGGAATTACACATTTTATTGATATTTCAAAAAAGCTAAATAATTTATACGAAGACAAAGATATGAGCCAAGATGACTTTGAAGAGTACTTGGAAAATACTGACAAACTAGCCAAATCTATTAATACAAATCTTGTAAAAGCTGCTGCTCTTATTAAAAGTTTTAAAGAAATTGCAGTGGATCAATCTAGTGAAGCTCAAAGAACCTTCAACTTAAGATCATATTTGGATGAAGTATTATTAAGCTTACATCATGAAATCAAAAGGAAAAAACATAAAATTATCATAGAATGTGCCGAAGATTTGGTCATTACTAGTTATCCTGGGGCTTATTCTCAAATTATTACAAATTTAATTATGAATTCATTTATCCATGCATTTAAAAATGATTTCATTGGAAATATTACAATAGAGTTACAAATTGATAATAATAAACTTTTTTTAACTTATACTGATGATGGGAAAGGTATACTTCAAGAGAATTTAACAAAAATATTTGATCCATTTTTTACTACGAATAGAAAATATGGGGGGAGTGGTTTGGGATTAAATATAATTTTTAATATTGTGAATACTACTTTAAAAGGAAAAATAGAGTGTAGTAGCATAGAAGATATTGGAGTTGAATTTAAAATTGTTATTCCATTAGAATAGGTAAGGAAAATGAATGAGTGATTTTTTTGCAAACATAAAAGTAAAATATAAACTATTGATAATATATAGTCTCATGTTTTTCGTAATATTATCAACAAGTGGATATTTTATATATAACAATGTTAAAGATCAAATTGGAACTCAAATTGAAAGTGAATTAACCAAAAGCATAGATATAATTACAAAAACGATTGAAACTTTATCAAAAAATAACTCCCGAAGTACATTAAAGCTGATGGTATCAAAAAATAAACAAATTGTTGATTATTACTACACCCTATACAAAAACTCTGAAATAAGCAAAAGTGAAGCGCTGGAAGATCTAAATAAAATCTTTTCTAAACAAAAAATAGGGAAAACGGGTTATTTAGCTGCCATTCACAACGATAAAAAAAATAACAAATATATATCAGCACTTCACCCTTTTTTACCTAAAGGTGCCGATGTTACAGAACTAGCAGTAGTAAAAAAGTTGATGAGAATAAAAGAAGGTTATTTTGAATACTTATGGAAAAACAATAACGAGGAAAAATATAGAAAAAAAGCAATGTATGTTACTTATTTTGAACCGTGGGACTACGCAATTACTGCGACTTCGTATCTTGATGAGCTTGTTGATGTTATAAATATTGATGATATTAAGGAAGATATTAAATTTTATAAAATAGGGATGACGGGTTATATATATATTATAAACTCACAATCAGATATTATTTATTATCCTAATTTGAAAAATAAAAACAATGCCGAACATAAAAATGAAGAAATTGACAAAATTTTTAAGACAATCGTAAAAAATAAAAATGGAAGAATTTATTATGATTGGATTGAAGATGTTGACAATAAAACAGAGTTACGAAAAAAAGTTGCATTGTTTAGATATTTGCCAAAACTTGATTGGTATATTGCTGCATCTGCTTATACAGAGGAATTTAGTGCTCCACTTGTAAAGTTACAATCAACTTTTTTGGTTTCTTTTATTTTATTAACGGTATTTATGGTTATCACTACACTTTGGATGAGTTCTTATATTACTAAACCTTTATATGACATTATTGATAAATTAAAATATGCTAAACAAAATAAATTTAAAGAAAAAATCAGTATTAAAAGTAATGATGAATTTGGTGAGCTTTCAAAACATTATAATGCTTTTATAGACAAGCTGGATGTTTCTTCAACTAAATTAGCTAATACTGCCCATAAATTTCATGCAATCCTTGATAATACCACAACAATAATATATATTAAAAACTTAGAGGGTGAATATGAAACTGTTAATAAAGAGTATAGGAAAATTTATAAACTTAAAAAAGAGGCTATTATAGGAAAAACCGATATTGAAATTTTTGGTAAAAAAACTGGACTAAAATTAAGAAAACATGATTTAGAAGTAATAAAGAAAAAAAAGTCTGTTTCTTTTGAAGAAAGTATTTATCATGAGGGTAAAAAATATTACTACATATCTATTAAATTTCCATTTTATGATGAAACTAATAATATCACGTCTGTCTGTGGTATCTCAACAAATATAACAAATATAAAAAATGCAGAAGATAAAATAATAAATATAAACAAAAATCTAGAATATGAAGTGACAAAAAGAACAAGTGATTTACTACTTTCAAATATAGAGTTAGAAAAAAGTATCAGTGAGTTAAAGGAAACGCAAGTACAGCTTATACAATCTGAAAAAATGGCAAGTTTAGGAGACTTAGTTGCTGGAATCTCACATGAGATTAATACTCCTGTTGGTTTGGGAGTAACGGGAATTACTCATTTGGAGTATATAACACAAGAAATAGTTGAATTATATGAAAATGATAATATTAGTCAAAATGAATTTGAAGAGTACTTGAAAAGTTGTTCTGAATTAACCTCTTCTATTCATACAAATTTAAATAGGGCAGCTGATTTAATAAAAAGTTTTAAACAAGTTGCTGTTGATCAATCAAGTGAAGAAAAAAGAGTATTTAGTATTAAAAAATATTTAGATGAAATTCTAATTAGTTTACAATATGAGACTAAAAATATTGATTGTCAAATCTTAATTGAGTGTGATAAAAATATTAAATTGAATAGTTACCCAGGTGCCTTTTCTCAGATAATTACTAACTTTGTAATGAATTCAGTTGTGCATGGGTTTAAAAATTTAGAAAAAGGTGTGATTAATATTTTAATAAAAAAACAAAGCAATTATATTGTGTTGACTTATAAAGATAATGGGAATGGGATAAAAGAAGAATATTTATCTAAAATATATGATCCTTTTTTTACAACCAATAGAAATCATGGTGGAAGCGGCTTGGGGCTTAATATTATATATAATATCATTACAACAACACTAAATGGTCAAATTACTTGTAGTTCAAAGCAGAATGAAGGTGTTGAATTTATTGTTAGAATACCTATTGATGATTAAACAATCAGTATGAAATAAATTTTATTATTTCATCAAACACGTCTTTGCTTCCCTTGTTTTTGATTATTACATGGCTATTATGATTTAAAAAGACTATTGCTTTATCTTTAGATTTTATATTTATATAAATCTCTTTTGCACTTGCTGGATCAACTACTGGATCTTTTTTACCTTGGATAATAAGTGTTGGACAGGTGATAGAAGGAAGTATTTTTTGCGTTGTATTCATAAGTGCATTGAGTTGAAATATAGATTTTAGGTAATGTTTGTTGTAATTGATTTCTGGATACTCAGCTTCATTATCAACATACTGTTTTTGCAAATCTTCTATATGCACAGAAGTAAGAATTTCATTCCATAAGTTTACTGCTGGTACTAATGTTTTAACTCTAATGTCTTTTAATCTTAATGCTGCGTTAATACAAATAATTCCTTTTAGCTGTGGGCATTTTTTTTGAGCACTTAAAAGTGCTAAGAGTCCACCTGCTGAAAAACCAGCAAGATATATTTTTTCATACTTCATACTTGCAATTGAAATTGATCGACTAAGAGAGTTATACCAATCCTTCCAAGTTGTGTCTTGTAAGTCAATAGCAGTTGTACCATGACCTTTTAACCTTGGTGCGTATACATTAATGTGATGTTTATGTATATACTGTGCAAGTTCATTAACTTCAGCAGGTGCAGAGGAAAATCCATGAACTGCAATAACAACACTTTTTGAATCTGCGACGTTTAAAAAATAAGGTTTTCCTATCTCCTGTGCTTTTAAATCTTCGTGATCAAGATAAATATTGCGGTCATTTTGATACTGGGCTAACTCTTCATCTATTAGTTTTTTTGTTAATATAAAATTAATACTTTGCTCTGATAAAGAAGAATAAGACTGAACCAAATTCACAATATCATCTATAATCAATACCTCATTTAAAACAACTTTTAATATATTTTTTAATCGTATGGTATGATGGGTATATCCTTCTAGTAAGTTTTCTTTGTTAATTATATAGTTGTCATCAGCTTCAATAATAATCCCATCATTAATAGCAACACCCATTACATCCTCAAAAGGTTCAAAATCTTCATAAGATATGAGTTTAATTATATTGGTATCTATGTCATTGTCAAAAAATAGATTACTATCTTTTATATCTTTTGCTACAAGATAAATTAGTCTTTTAAAGTGTTCTTTACTAAATAAGTCATGTGTTGTAAAGTATAATACTAATGCAAAGATATGATCAAATCTTATAGTGGTGTTTTCATAAATCTTTTTCATGAAGTCATTGGTTAGAACCCTTCTATACGTATTTATGATTTCGGTATGATTGTGGTGTTTATGATGTTTATGTGGGCTTTCGCTATCTTTTAGTATATGTACTTTTTCTGTGATATTTTTTATACTTACAGGCTCAAGTATTTGAATAATTATTTTAGAATTTAAGATAATATTCCCTTCTATTTCTAACTCTTCTAGTAAATTATCATTTAAATTGTCAATTAATTTTTTGGCAACATCAACTAAAAAATTATTACCTGTTCGTATTGGAGAGTAACTGATATTAATTGGTACCATCATGGTTTCATTATCATTAATTTCGTCAATATTATTAAGAAAATATTTGTCAGCAAAGCTTTTTTTATCATTTATTTGGTCATGTATATAATCTTCTCTTAACAGTTGTGAATTAAGACCAAAATAAGCAGCTCCTGTAAAGACTTTTTTAGGAATGCCATCAATTTTAACACTATAATGTTCATCCTCTTCTTTTATAATTCTTTTTCCTTTTACCATTATTCCCTCAGGAAATATCAACCAGTCCTTATCTCCTTTTAATATATCTCCCATAATAATATTATCTCTGTTTGGGTCAGATTTTGATAATGCGCCTATGTTTTTAAGAAAATTACCAAAAAAACTTACAAAAATTGAATCATCCGCAATGACACCTACTTTTTTGTCTGTTTTATGATAAAGCCAATAAGGTACTACTAATGCTTCCATTCGTGTAAAATGATTGGCCACAAATATTCGAGGGTTGTTTTTAGGAATGTTTTGTAATCCTTGAATCTCGATATTTGTGTCAAGTATTTTTTGCAGTAATTTTAATACATATCCACTTGAATCAATTAAAAAATTCTTTTTCATTTTTGATCCTTTTGTTGACTTTTATTCTGCGGTTTACTTTTGATTAATATATACCTCACTTGAAAATGAATCAACTTGTATGACATCTTTTCTGGCATCTAATGCACAAATAAGTGCCTCAAACTCCTTTAAAGTTATGATTTCTTTTTTTGATGCTTCATGTATCATATTTTCAAAAGTAGATTTTTTAATACTATTTTGTTTTACCGCTTCTTTTACTTTTAAAACAATAGATGCAGTTTCATGAGTGAGTTTCACAGCATTTTGCATTTTAAGTAGAGGATCATTTTTATCTTTTGAAATAAAAATTCCTTTACACAATTCGTCTAAAACTTCTTCATTATTTAAAGATGAAACAATTTTTTTGTTTAAGGTATCTTTCGTTTTTATTCCAATTGGATTTAGTTTAATAAAAGGAAGTAACAACTTGAAAAAGGGCATATTGTAATATAACTCTTCTCTTGCTATTTGTATTTGGTTGAATCCATAATTACAAATCCACGTAACCAAGTTTTTATGCTCTTCTTTAGGATTATTCTCAAATTCTCGCAGGGTGGAAGTAATTAAATAACACCACGATAAAATATCACCAAATCGTGCACCTATGTTTTCTCTTTTTTTTAGTTCTGCTCCAAAAAATAGTAAAGAGGTATTACTCAATAGTGTAAACAAGGAGCTAACCCAAACGAGTTTTTGTTTGTATCTTTTAAACTCGCCATCAACACGAACAAGTTTGGCTCTTGTAAAGTAATAAACAATTGATTTAAATAAAGAATGATTAACTAATCCTACATGTGCAAAGAAAAGTTTATCAAATGCTTTAACGTTATTTGAATTTAATGCTTCTACTTGTGCATATAAATATGGATGACATTTAATTAACCCTTGTCCAAACTGCATTAGATTACGCGTTAGAATATTTGCACCCTCAACCGTAATTGAAATAGGAAGTGCAAAATATGCATGTGCTAATAGATTTTTTTCACCTCTTATTATTGCACTTCCTCCTAATACATCCATAGAATCATTGATAACTTCTCTAAATTTCTCCGTGGCGTGATATTTCATTATTGAGTTTACAACTGCTGGTTTAACACCATTGTCAATTGCATCAAGTGTAAAGTTTCTTGAAGCATTTAACATATATGTAAATGCGGCAATTTTTGCAATTTTTTCTTCTACACCTTCAAAGTTATTTATGCTAAGACCAAATTGTTCCCTTATTTGGGTATAAGAACTGACCACTTTAAGGGCAAGTTTACTTCCACCTAAACTAACACTAGGAAGTGAAATTCCACGACCTATTGATAAAGATTCAACTAACATACTCCAGCCTTTTCCAATACCTTCCAGTCCTCCAATAATATCTTCAATATTAATGACGACATCTTTACCATACAAAGGTGAGTTAACAAATGGAATATTCAGTGGATCATGACGTTTACTATTATCCACCCCTTTTAAAGATGACTTAACAAGCCCAAACGTAATACCCAATGCTGTTTTATCTCCTAATAGTTTTTTAGGGTCATGTAGTTGAAAAGCAATTCCTATTAGTGTAGCAATACTTCCTAATGTAATATATCGTTTTTCGAAATTTAATTTAATTTTAAGTGACCCATCTTCATCTTTAAATACTTCCCCTTTAGATTGTATAGAAGTGGCATCACTTCCTGCAAATGGTTCAGTTAATGCAAAACAAGGAACTTCTTTTCCATAAGAAAGCCTTGGTAAGTAATGATCTTTTTGTTCTTGTGTTCCATGTTTTAATATAAGCTCAGCAGGCCCAAGTGAATTTGGAACCATAATAGTAATTGCTAAAACTTGTGATCTTGATACGAGTTTTTCAATAACATGACTATGTAAAGTAGCACTAAATCCCAAACCATGATACTCTTTAGGAATAATCATTCCAAAGAATTTTTTGTCTTTTATATATTGCCAAACTTCAGGACTTAAATCTCTCGCTTGAAATATTTCCCAGTCTGTTGCCATGTTACATAAATGTTCAACTTCAGTATCTAAAAAGTGTTGTTCTTCTTTGGTTAATACCGTTATTTTTTCTTCTTTTATTCTTTTAAAATCTACTTTTGCTTCAAAAAAATCTGCTTCAATCCATTTTGTACCAGCAACAAGAGCTTCCTCTTCAGTTTTTGATATTTTTGGTAGAAGATTATTTTTGGTAATAAAAGCAACCAATTCTTTACTTATAAATGTAGTTCTGGTTGGTTTGTGTAATAATATAAGGGCAAAAAGTGCGAATATTATCCAATATAATAAACCTACATCAAAAAAAACAAAACTGTAAATCCCAATAAATACAAACCATACAAACAATGGCATTGCATAAAACCCAATTGCAAAAAGAGCGATTATAAATATTAATGATTCCATAACTCTTCTCCTGTATAAAATGTTTTTTTATTTTGTTTTAATTTATATAATAAATCACTTGGAGTAAATCTGTTTCCAAATAACTTTTTATAAGTTTCTAATTTTGTAATAATATATTCTATTCCTATATCATCTGCATATTTTAATAACCCACCTCTAAAAGCGGGAAACCCAGTACCTGCAATCATGGCAAAGTCTAAATAAGAAGCTTTTTTAATAATACCTTCTTCTAAACATCGGCTGGCTTCATTTATCATAATGAAAATTGCACGATTGGTTATCTCTTTTGTTGTGGCAATATTGGTATTGTTTTTTAAATGTTTGGCTACATCTATGTTTACAATAGTTTCGCCTTTTTTATTATGTAGGTAAAAACCACGTCCGCTTTTTTTACCTGTGAGTTTTAAGTCATCATGAACCATTGTTAGTACCTTAGATACTCTCATTCTCTCACCATATGATTCATATAGAATATTAGCTACTTTTAAACCCACATCAATTCCTACTTCATCTGCAAGTATAAAAGCGCCCATGGGCATACCAAACTCTTTTAATATATCATCTATACCTTTTATTGAATTACCATCTTCTAAAATAAATCCTGCTTCATTAATATAAGGTATTAAAACTCTGTTGACTAAAAAACCTGCACAATCACCTACGAGTATTGGCATTTTCCCACATCGTCTTAAAAACTCAAAAGACTTAGCAAGAGATTTATCTGATGTATCTTTAGATGGTATTACTTCAACTAAAGGCATTTTATTAACGGGATTAAAAAAATGAATACCTAAAAATCTTTTTTTCTCTTCTAATCCTTCACTTAGGTCATTAATTGAAATTGATGAGGTATTTGTTGCAATGATTGCTTTTTTATCTATATGGGCTTCCAGCTCTTTATAAGTGGCAATTTTTTGTTCACTGTTTTCTATGATGGCTTCAATAGCAAAATCTGTGATGGATAAACCATTAAACTGGTTTGTATAACTCAGTTTATTGAGTTTAAACTCAACTTGTTTTTTTGTCATTTTTCTGGTTTTTACAAAAAAATTATAAAGTTTAGAAACGGAATTAATAATTGATTCAACTTGTTCCATTTTTCTTAATTTGATTCTTACATCAGAAGCATATTTTGAGAATAACCAAATAATACCTTTCCCCATTACTCCATTTCCCACAACAGCAGTTCTTTCAATCTTATTGTCAATCTTTACATTTTTAAAATCTTTTTTTATCTCTTCGCTGATAAAAAACAGATCAATGAGATTTTTTGATTCAGGAGTTATGGCTAAACTTGAAAAAGCACGAGCCTCTTTTTCAATACCTTCTTTTAAACTGTTTTCAAAAGATTCATGAATAAGTTCAAGTGCAGCATAGGGACCTTTGAAATTGGGGTGAACTTTTTTTACTAAATTTTCATGTGCTTTTTTAAAGATAATTTCTCTTGTAAAACTAAAATACTCCATATACTTAAAAGGCAGTTTTCGTAAATTTAGTGTACCAGTTATAATTGCTTGGGCAAATTCTTTTACTTTGAATTCTAAATGACCTTCCATAAAATATTTATCTATAAGTCCAATTCTATATGCTTTTTTTGCATCAATAGTTTTTCCTGTTAATATTAAATCAAGTGCATTTACAAGACCCACTAATTTTGGTGCTCTTTGCGTTCCTCCAAAACCTGGAAAAATCCCCAGTTTAATTTCTGGAAATGCTATTTTTGTTTTAGTAGAATTTGTAGCAATTCTATAGTTACAGCAAAGTGCAAGTTCTAAGCCTCCGCCCATACACGCACCATTTATAACTGCAACCGTTGGATAAGGTAATTGTTCAAGTTCATTTAATGTGGCATCTATTAAAATCAAATTATTGTAAATTTCATGTTCATCATCCATCATTTTTATTTCATTTATATCAGCACCTGCTATAAATATATTATTTTTAGCACTGGTGATAAATAAAACTTTAATTGACTGGTCATTTTTAATTTCATCAAGTATTTTTTGTAATTCTTTTAATACATCAAACGAAAGTTTATTTACTTTTTCATCTTTCATATCAAAACATAAAGTACCAACTCCATCCTCAATATTTAGTTTAAAGTGATTATATAACATTACTCTGCCTCCAAAAGAAAAGCTGCACCTTGACCACCACCAACACAAAGTGTGGCAAGCCCTTTTTGTAAACCTTTTCTTTGTAATTCTTTTAATACATGTAAAATAATTCTATTTCCACTCATTCCAACAGGATGCCCCAGTGCAATTGCTCCACCATTTACATTTAATATATCTTGATTGATTTCACCTATTACTTTGCCACCAAAATGATTTTTTGCAAACTCTTTTGATTCAAATGCTTGGATATTTGCGATTACTT
>ENA-ORXI01002732-ORXI01002732.1-sediment-metagenome-genome-assembly--contig:-NODE-2732-length-12470-cov-16.792383_pt1 | contig 12470 bp, 12 predicted proteins | sample MGYA00237861_ERZ511468 | MGnify/ENA primary metagenome ERZ511468 (study PRJEB26299, sample SAMN06266213) | sediment metagenome | isolation source: Hudson Canyon methane seep mesocosm | place... | reverse complement strand
GCTTTAATCTCTTGCGTCTTTTCGGTGGCAATTTTCATCATTTCTTCTGGTAGACCTTTTGAAACCAATTTGTCAGGGTGATGTTGACTCATCAGTCTTCGGTAAGCCTTCTTTATCTCTGCATCACTGGATGCCTTCGTCTCGCCTAATAACTGATAAGCCTCAGAAAGTGATTCTCTTGAAGCGGGCGCTTTGGCCGCCCCCCACTCTCTTCGGGAAAAACGCTGTTGTGCAACGACCATAGCAAGTAAGCGTTCAAACTGACCACGAGACATCCCCAGATGCTCGGCAACACTGATCAATACCTGCTGCTCACTGGGATGAAGTTCCCCATCTGCAAGTGCAGTTGTAATCTGAATTTCCAAGAACATTTGGATCAGGTTAACTCTGCGGTGACACTCTTTCCTTAATTGTTCAAGTACATCAACTAATGGAAAGCCATCCTCTTTACCCGTATTAAATAGCCCTATAGCGGCACGTTTCTGTTCCTCATCAAGCTGCATCGTCTCCATGGTGCGACGAGCCAGGTCAATCTCATCTTCGGTAACACGTCCATCTGCTTTTGCTACATGCCCCATTACCGAAAAAGTAGCAGTGAAAAAAGCGGCCTGGACACGCTCCTGATCACCCTCCCCCCAGTTTTGAGGGCCACCGAGTTGCTCTACTCCAGAAAGCCCTTTATCAAACCCATGCCCTAGCGTTGCACCTAATAATGCTCCCAGCGGGCCACCCAGCATGAAACCAAATGCACCACCAATTACCTTTCCCCACCAGCTCATTGTTATTATCCTGTTGTAACGCCCTTTTTTATAAGACCTATAGCTTAAGGGAGAGTGCGGTAAAGGCATAATTAATTGTTTGTAACCTGCCTAAATAATCAAACGACAGGCATAAAAAAACCGCCTACATAAATGTGGCGGTTTTATAAGAAAGCTTCAATTTAGCCTTCCATTAATGCTCTGACTTTTTTCATCGCATTTTTTTCTAGCTGACGAATTCGCTCAGCTGAAACGCTATATTGAGCAGCCAAGTCATGCAATGTCGACTTGCTATCCGACAACCAACGCTGCTTCAAAATATCCTGACTACGCTCATCCAGCGTACTCATTGCTGCACGCAAGCGACTATTAGAGTCTTCTGTCCAGTCTGCCTGCTCTATCCGCTTTGCTGGGTCATGGCTATGATCTTCAAGATAGTTAGCCGGGGACTGATAAGCTGACTCATCATCGTCATCCATGCCACCATCAAAGGCCGCATCATGAGAACTTAAACGCCCTTCCATCTCGCGAACGACCTTAGGTTCAACACCCAAGTCAGCGGCAACGGCCTTAACTTCTTCATGACTTAACCAAGCCAAACGCTTTTTAGCGCTTCGAAGGTTAAAAAATAACTTTCTCTGCGCCTTGGTTGTCGCTACTTTAACGATTCTCCAGTTACGCAATATAAACTCATGTATTTCGGCCTTAATCCAGTGCACAGCAAAAGAAACCATGCGAACACCAAACTCGGGGTTAAAGCGCTTTACCGCTTTCATCAAGCCAACATTACCTTCTTGGATCAAGTCAGCTTGGGACAGGCCATAGCCTGAATAACTTTTAGCAATATAAACAACAAAACGAAGGTGCGACATAACTAAATGACGAGCCGCATCAAGGTCTTCTTCGTCATGCAATCTAGATGTCAGTTTTCGCTCTTCTTCAACTGACAATACAGGGATGCTGTTAACGGCCTGCATATACGATTCCAGGTTACCACCTGGTGTTAGCATATCCACTGGCTGTAAGCTCGTACCCATTTAAACCTCCAAAATTTACTAGATGCCGAATATATCATCTTTAATATCGGACTTCTAGTGGCGCAAAAAGTTCCTTTTTGCATAAATTAAAGTAATATTTTTATTTTTTCTGAATTATTTGAATTCAGGTATTGTTAGTAATAGTAAGTGTACTCGATGAGATGCAAAAACCAATACGTGATTACCGCTATGCCCCTAAAAGAGAGGGCTAGCTAGGCTCTATATCACCAAGGTGGCGTCGAACCGCCAGCCATGCACCACCCCAGCCAAGTAACATACTTACACCAAGAAGAAAAAGTGTAGACTCTACATTCAGACCTGACAAACTAAAAGAACTGTAATAAAGCATGGCCAACTCACTAATTGGCCCATTTATCCAGAAAAGCGCTATCTGAACCAGACAAAAAGCGATCAAACCGCCCCCTAAACCATACCAAAGACCGGTATAAAGAAAGGGCCTACGAACAAAGCCATCAGTGGCACCTACTAGCTTTATTACAACAATTTCATCTCGCCGGTTTTCTATTGCCAATCGAATGGTGTTACCAATAACCAATAGTACGGCCAAGGCAAGCAACAAGCCCAAAGCCCATACGCCCCGTTCAATCAACTCAGTCATACTATGTAATCGCTGAACCCACTGTAGATCTAACTGAGCTTTTTCTATAAGCCTTATGGTCGACAGCTCTTTCTGAAGCGCATCAGTTTGCGCAACGGTAGCCAGTGTTTTTCCTGGTTTAACCACAATAACATGAGGCAAAGGGTTTTCATCAAGGTAGTTCAGCACCTCACCAAAGCCCGACAAACTCTTAAATTCATCCAGAGCGCTACTTCTACTAATAAAGTCTGCCTGAGCAATGGTTGCGCGAGTAGACAGGGACAAAGCCAGTTTAGCTGCCTCATCATCACTCACATTCATTTTCAGAAATAGTGTAATTTGAGCAGAGCCATCCCAACCACTACTTAACTGCTGAACATTTGTTAATAAAACAGAGAGCCCTGCGGGTAAAGATAATGCGATACCTATAACGGCCCAAGTCATTAAGCTTGATAAAGGATGTTTAATTAAACGGTGAAAGCTCTCTTTTGCAATTTTACGATGATTATCCAAGTAACTCTTAAAGGAGCCTTGCCGACGACTAACACGAGCACCACTACCATCCATTTGTTTTGCTGGCTTCGGTTTAGGTGTTTTTCTTAAGCTAGATGCAGCTCGACTAGGGCTGGCACCACGTGACTGCTTACCAGGATCCATTGGCACCCCCACCATTTTCGTAATCTAAGTCAGCACTCGATCGCGCCTCTTCTATTAACTGACCAGCGTTAAGCTCCAACACCCTATGCTTAAGATCAGCAATTAAGGCTAAGTCATGACTGGCAATCAAAACAGTTACACCCACCTGATTAAACTGCTCAAAGAGGTTCATAATATCTGCCGACAACTCAGGGTCGAGGTTTCCGGTAGGTTCGTCCGCAAGTAATAAAGCCGGTTTATTCACCACAGCACGAGCAATACCCACTCGCTGCTGCTCCCCCCCCGATAACTGGAGCGGGTTTAATTTCTCTTTATTCAACAGTCCGACTTTATCAAGAGCCGCGCGAACCCTGCGACCAATTTCTCTCTGAGGCATGCCTGTAATTTCCAAAGGCAACGCAACATTATCATAAACTGTTCGGTCAAAAAGCAGATGGTGATTCTGAAAAACCACCCCTATATGACGTCTGAAATAAGGAATTTGGCGACGTGGTATTCGATTAAGGTTCTGCCCGCCAACAATTAACTGCCCCTGACTTGGCCTTTCCATAAGCATAATGAGTTTCAGGAGGGTACTTTTACCCGCGCCTGAATGCCCTGTTAAAAAAGCCATATCCCCACGATTCAAATGAAAGCCGACCTGAGTTAATGCCTCATGTCCCCCTTCATATCGCTTACTAATGTTATCGAATTTAATCATCTACACACGCTTATTCTTGCTAGGTTCAGTGCTAAAATCATTATTTTTCAAAAAGCGCTTTTACAAACTCATCCGCAACAAAGGGGCGTAAGTCATCAATTTGTTCACCCACTCCAATGTAGCGAATAGGCAATTTCAACTGCTTACCTATAGCAAAGATAATACCGCCTTTGGCTGTACCATCAAGCTTAGTTAAGGTAATTCCCGATACACCTACCGCCTGCTTAAACAGGTCAGCCTGATTCAAGGCATTTTGACCAGTACCGGCATCCAGAACCAACATAACCTCATGGGGCGCAGTATCATCCAGCTTTTGCATAACACGAACAACTTTCTCTAGCTCGGCCATTAAATTATCTTTATTTTGTAGTCGCCCAGCTGTATCTGCGATGACTACATCAACACCTTTTGCTTGCGCTGATTGCACCGCATCGAAAATAACGGAGGCACTATCTGCTCCGGTATGCTGAGCCACCACAGGTACGTTATTTCTATCACCCCATACTTGTAACTGCTCCACGGCAGCTGCACGGAATGTATCACCTGCGGCCAACATAACCGATTTGCCTTCTTCCTGATAACGCCTGGCCAACTTGCCAATTGTGGTTGTTTTACCCACCCCGTTTACACCCACCATCAGAATCACAAAAGGTTTGCCTTTTGCATCGAGTGACAGCGGTTCGCTACTATCTGACAATAACAAGGTTAGCTCTTGCTGAAGCATTTCATTTAAGGCGGCCGGATCAGACAACTGCTTTCGTTCAACTTTATCCGTCAACGACGCGATAATCTGAGTGGTCGCCTCAACACCTACATCAGCTGTTAATAGCAACGTTTCAATATCTTCCAGCAAATCACTGTCAATGGTTTTCTTGCCTAAAAACAGGTTTGCCATTCCGTCTGATAAGTTAGCTCGAGTTCGACCCAAGCCGCCTTTAATGCGAGCAAAGAAGTTAACGGGCTCTTCAGTCACTGCCTCGGGTTCGGGTTCTGGTTCAGACGTAACAGACTCAGAACTAACAGTCTGTGTTTTTACAGGCGTTCGTTGCTCTATTCGCTTAGGCGATGGCCGACTGCTTTTGAGTTTAGAAAAATCTACCAACCAAAGAACAATTAACACAACCAGAAAAGCTAATGTAATAAGATTTGCCGTATCCATATTCACTTAATTACCATCATATTTTGAAATAAAAAGATCTATTATGTCGCTTAAAGGGCTCTATTCTATTATTGATTTGTAACCAGGCCAAATCCCTTTTAACATTCACACTCTGTTTTTTACAATATACACTCACAATCTATGCCTTTTTTGCCACTATAAAGACATCAGGACACCTAAAAATATCATGTCTACCCGAAAATCTAATTCACGCTCATCAAAAAAACCTAATAAAAGCAGCAAAAACACAAAAAGCAGCGCTCTTCGTATTATAGGTGGGCAATGGCGAAGCAGGCGTCTTTCATTTATTGCCGCAGAAGGTTTACGCCCCACCACAGACAGAGTCAGAGAAACTCTTTTTAACTGGATTTCATCCAGCATTCCCGGAGCAAAATGCCTGGACCTATTTACGGGCAGTGGAGCGCTTGGCCTTGAAGCTTTATCAAGGGAGGCTCGCTCAGTCACATTTATTGACTTATCCCCTGGGGTAATTTCATCCCTCAAAGCTAATTTACAAACCTTACAGGCTACTAATGCAGACGTAATCTGTACTGATTCGGTTAAATGGCTAAAGAATGCAAACTCAAGCGAAGCCTACGATATTATATTTATTGATCCGCCTTTTCGTTGCGACTTAGTCCCACAATGTGTTTCTCTACTTGAATCGTCCACCCTGTTAAAAATAGGGACGTACATCTATGTTGAAATAGAAAAAGAGACAATACAACCACGATTCCCTCAAAACTGGCGACTGCACAGAGAAAAAGAAGCAGGACAAGTTCGCTACATGCTATTCATCAATCAGCCTCACCCAAACAATCAAGAAGAAGATTGCCATATTGATCGCAAGTAACAGCCCATCCAGCCTCGACCATTGTGGTTGATACCTTTTCTACAATGAGTAGAGGCCCCATTATAAACTCACCTACCTTTAATTGTGCTCGGTAGCGTACAGGGACGGGCTTCTCATATCCATAAATCTCAGCATTCTCACTAAATGCTGATGCTTCCAGTTCAGGTGCCTGCAATACCAAAGAAAGGCCTGGCGAAGTCACTGCCACTCGGAGCGTGACCATTTCAACAGCTCGATTCATCTCATGGCCATAGCGTTCCTTATGCAGCGCATGAAAACCCTTGGTCAATTCACTCATTGATGCCCAAGGAAGGTTTAGAGTAAAACTCTGTCCTTTATAACGTAAATCAACAGAATACTTTACGCTGATGCCCTCCACGTCAACATTTTCGTCGGCTAGCTCCCTGCGTCCCTTTTCAGCCATCTCATCAAACACACCCTTCATATCTTCAGCATCAGCCAATAACTGAATATGTGTTTTCGAAAACTGCCGTTCATGGGGAGCCACCAGCATACCGAAAGCCGAAAACACCCCTCCATGAATAGGAACTATTGCTTTACTCATGCCCATTGAGTCAGCCAGAGCACAAACGTGAAGGCCGCCAGCACCACCAAAACAACATAAACGGAAATGTTTAGGATTATAGCCTCGCTGAATTGATATGGTTCTTAACGCCCGGGTCATATGTTCATTTGCAATGATAATAATGCCAGAGGCGGCCTCCATAATAGAGACCCCCATCGTATCAGCTAGCGGTTTTATTGCATTTTCAGCAGCGGCAACATCTAAAGTCATACCGCCCCCTAAAAAAGCCTTTGGCCTCAAACGGCCTAATATTACATTGGCGTCAGTTACCGTCGGATTTAAACCACCTTGACCATAGCAAGCAGGCCCTGGGTAAGCACCGGCAGATTCTGGCCCCACTTGCAACATTCCGCCTTCATCTATCCAGGCTAAAGACCCTCCTCCAGCGCCAATAGTGTGCATATCTACCATTGGAACCGCTACAGGCCATGGCCCAATACGCCCTTCATTTGTAAGACGAATCTCACCATCAAGTAATGCCACATCGGTGGAAGTCCCCCCCATATCAAAGGTCATAAAACGACTTTCACCTAATATACGTCCAAAAAAATGAGTAGCCGCCAAACCGCCTGCGGGGCCTGATAACAATAAATTTACGGTTCTCTTAGCCGCTTGATTCACGACTATTGTACCACCTGAAGATTGCATCATTGATACAGAACAACCCTCAAGCTCTACTGCTAATCGACTAAGGTAATGGTCCACTTTAGGCCCCAGCCAAGCATTCAACCAAGTGGCTATCCCACGCTCATATTCTTTGTACTCAGGTAAAACAAATGATGACCTGGAAACAAACAAGGAACCAGTCAGCGCTGCCTCAATTTGCTTCTCATGCTTATCATCCAGAAATGAAAACAGCAAATTAATAGCGACAGACTCTGGTTTCAGAGCAGTTATTTGCTCGACTAAACGCTCAAGGTCTTCATTATTCAATGACTTAAGTACATTGCCCGAAGCATCTACCCGACAATCAACCTCCAAACAAAGTGCCTCTGGAACAGGGGGAATAATAGGCGCAGGCCTTAAATTATAAAGTTCAGGCCGCGTCTGCCGAGCTAGCGTTAACAAATCCTTCAAGCCTTTATTAGCCACATAAACGGTTTTAACGCCCTTTCGCTCTAAAGCAGCATTCGTTGCAACGGTACTGCCGTGAACAATAACTAGCTGCCCCTTTAATACGGTTTCCGACAAGCCCATTTCATTAATGCCTGTCAAAATAGCTCGGGAAGGGTCATCCGGGGTAGACAAGGTTTTATGTATAGTGATTTTATTTTTGGCCAGCAATACAAAGTCAGTAAACGTACCTCCGGTATCAATCCCTAAGTGACTATATGTATCAAAAGAATATTCACTCACTTAACGCTCCATTTATCTATTTAGCGGCCAACAAAAACGTAATTATACGCGAGCCAGGTAACGATGTATTATTTCACCCACATTAACGCTAAAAAGAGATGAAACCTTGCCCGAACTGCCCGAAGTAGAAACCACCAAAAGAGGGATACAACCCTACACTGAGAACGCAAACATACGGTCTATTGTGGTAAGGCAGCCCCGTTTACGCTGGCCAGTATCCAATGAGCTTTCGGAAATATCAATGTCAAAGGTGATCAGTGTTGAACGAAGAGCGAAGTACTTACTGCTTAGCCTTGCTGATGGCTACATCATAATCCACCTAGGCATGTCAGGGAGTTTGCGCGTTGTTGATATAAACTGCCCGGTAGGCAAGCATGATCATGTCGACTTTCTGATGGATAATGACAAAATCATCAGATATAACGACCCTCGACGTTTTGGTTCAATTCTTTGGACAAAAGATCTGGCAACCCATCCTCTGCTTGTTAAATTAGGGCCAGAACCTCTTGAAGATTCATTTGATGGTGATTATTTATTCAAAAAACGAGATGGCAAAAAAATAAATATCAAGCAATTCATAATGGATAACAAAATTGTAGTGGGTGTAGGTAATATCTATGCCAATGAAGCGCTTTTCCTCAGTGGCATTCACCCTAAGCGCCCCGCCAACAAGATATCAAAAAAGCGATTTAAGCAACTTGCCAACAATATTAAGGAAGTACTTTCCGAGGCAATAAAACAAGGAGGCACAACATTAAAAGATTTTGTCGGTGGAGATGGAAAACCAGGATACTTTCAGCAACAGTTAAATGTTTATGGTAGAGGAGGACAAGACTGTATTAACTGCAAAACAGCGCTTAAAGAAATTCGCATAGGGCAACGTTCAACAGTCTATTGCCCTAAGTGCCAGCACTAAATTCCATTTGTTAAATTTTGTTACGCTACTAAATAGATTCGTAAAAATCGCCTTAAAAACAGCCAATAAGAAAGGATTTCTCAACTATTTTTTAGACACATTCAAGATACCTGTTATAGTTAAGAGAACTACATATTCACACTGCGTCCACTTTTAATTTTAGGAGAAGTTTAGATGCGATCCAAATTCCTACGCATATGCATGGCCATGGTGGCAACGTTAGCATTAACACTACCGGCTGTAGGCTCTGCAAACACAATTGCCGAAACACCTTCAGCACTTGCTATGACAGGCGATGCAATTGTCGCACGGCCAGTACTACTGGTAATGACTGTTGTCAGCTCTGCCATTTTTCTTGTCTCTCTTCCCTTCTCCGCACTTGGTGGAAATGTAGGTGAAGCAGCAGACGTGATGGTAATGGGGCCTGCCAAAGCCACTTTTGTTCGCTGTCTTGGCTGTTCAATGAGCGGAAGAAAAGTTTCTAAAGTAGTTGAGCAAGAAGAAAGCTAATAATATTTTTTCGCGGCTAAGAGCCGCTCCTACAAAAGATAAAACAAGCATGAACACTGTTTTTTGTAGGAGCGCCACTTTGGCGCGATAAATTCCTATTTACTTAGCCAAAGCCCTATCAACCAATGACTTCCAATCATAGTCCGCATCAGCAACCGCATGAAAGAACGGGTTTAACAACGAGTCTTTTCTATTGCACTCCAGTCGTTCAAACTTATCATCATAAATAAGCCCCCCTGCTGCCTCAAGAACCGCCTGAGCCGCTGCAGTATCCCACTCTGAAGTCAATGCCAATCGAGGATACCAATCTGCAGTACCATCTGCCAACATGCAGATTTTAAGAGAGCTCCCCATACTCACTTTTTCTATATTACTAAATGCCTTCTCAGCTTCGTGCAGCATACATTCTAAAGCATCAGCACCATGCCGCCTACTCGCAACAACACGTATAGGCTTGGCTTCTGTGACTTTGCGTGCAGCAATCGTTTCAGTGCCTGCCTCAGTTTTCTTCCAGCTCCCCTGCCCCTTTACACCATAATAAAAAACCTTAGTGACAGGCACATAAACGACCCCTAACACGGGCTCATGATTCACTATTAACGCAATATTAACGGTATATTCACCATTTCGATTAATAAACTCTTTAGTACCATCCAAAGGATCTATCAACCAATAACGGTCCCAGCCCGACCTTTCAGTAAAATCAGGAATGCTCCCCTCTTCTGATAACCTTGGGATATCTGGAGTCAGTAGCTTCAAACCAGCATCAATAACCTCATGAGCCGCATGATCAGCTTTGGTTACAGGAGAGTCGTCATCTTTTGTGATGATTTCAAGCTCCTGAGTCGAATTATAAACCTGTAAAATAGCCTCCCCTGCCTTTTCAGTTATTTCTAACAGTTGAGGAATCCACTTCATTAATTCACTATTTTTTTCAGTCCCTGCTTTATCATTCATTACTTTATCAGTCCCTGCTTTATCACTCATTAATATCATCGCCTCAGCCCATCCATCTTGAAGAACGTCATATTCGTCGATCTATACTGATTATTGTTTCAATGTTCTGTAAAGTAGCATAGTCCATAATTAAAACACTCCAAACATCTAACTTTAGAAATATACATTATGATTAACTGGCATAACATTGATTCAGTTTTCCTCGATATGGACGGTACATTATTAGACCTTCATTTCGACAACTATTTTTGGCTAACGCATTTGCCCGCAAGATATTCTGCAATTAAAGGTGTATCTCAGGAAAAGGCTAATGAAACACTGCTACAGCTAATCAAACAAGAAGAAGGCACACTTAACTGGTACTGCCTCGATTTCTGGACAGATAAACTCGGCGTTGATATTCGCCAACTCAAAGAAGAAATACAACACCTTATTGCCTTCAGACCCCACGTACAATCTTTCCTCCAAGCCCTGAAAGAGTCAGATCATCGTGTTGTACTCATGACCAACGCTCACCATAAAAGCTTGAATCTAAAGTTAAGTATTACAGGTTTAGATCACTATGTTGATGAAATTGTTTGCTCCCACGACTTGAAGCTACCGAAAGAAAATCCATTATTCTGGGAAAAACTACAACACATAGAACCCTTTAATAAAGAAAGAACCTTACTGATTGATGACAGCCTACCCGTGCTAAAATCTGCCAGACAATATGGCATAGCCCATCTTTATTCAATACTGCAACCCGACAGCCAAAAGCCGCCCAGAGATATCACTGAGTTTCCAGCTATTGATCAGTTTGACGCTCAACTCAAAAAACCATAAATGCTATACTAAACATTCACTATTAATGAATAGCTGCCAGAACCCAAAAAATGCAAAAAAAAGAACAATCTGACAAAATCAGATTAGATAAATGGTTATGGGCCGCCCGTTTTTTCAAAACACGCGCCCTTTCAAAGAAGGCCATAGAGGGTGGAAAAGTACATTATAACGATGCCCGAACCAAGCCCGGTAAAATAATGGAGCTCGATGCACTCATTAAGGTTCGGCAAGGCTTAATTGAAAAAGAAGTAATTGTGTTAGCTATTAGTGATAAACGAAGAGGCGCACCCGAAGCAGCACTTCTTTATAACGAGACGGAAGAAAGCATCACAAGACGAGAGCAAGAAGCCGCGACACGCAAGCAACTTATATCGGCACAAATGCCTCCGGCAAGACGCCCCAACAAAAAGCAACGCCGCCAGATACATAGATTTGAAAACATAAACCGATCCAGTGAAGCACAAGATTAATAGACAGGTCACCTTGCATGAAACACCTAGACACCTTCCAGCGTTTTCTCTTTGATAACCACCAAATCAGAGGCGAAATAGTGCGCCTTGATAAAAGCTATACAGACATTAAACAAAGACAAGACTACCCAGCCCCTCTTGAAGCATTATTAGGCGAAGCATTGGTCGCATCGGTGTTGATGAGTGGCACATTAAAATTTGAAGGCATACTTTCAGTCCAAGCCAGAGGAGACGGTTCGGTTAATCTGCTTATGGCAGAATGTACCCACGACAAAAAAGTGCGTGCCATAGCGCAATGGGATGGAGAAATCCCCGCAGATAATTTGACTGAACAACTAGGAGCAGCCCAACTTGCTATCACTATCGACCCCAAACAAGGTAAGCGCTACCAGGGAATCGTTCCTTTAGAAGAAAAGAAGTTAGCAGACTGCCTGATTCACTATTTTGAGCAATCAGAACAACTCAGCACTTATATTCTTTTATTCTGTGATGGCACAACAGCATCTGGCATTTTTCTGCAACAACTCCCAGCTCAAGACAAAGAGTCAACCGATGACGATGCATGGAATAGAATAACGCAGTTTGCCAGCACCGTAACTCAGGAAGAAATTCATGGACTAGCCGGTGAAGAACTACTAAACCGCCTATTTCACGAAGAAGAAGTTACACTTTACCCCGAAGAGTCTATCGCATTTGAATGTAATTGCAGCAAAGAACGTACAAGCAGTGCATTAGTATCTTTGGGGCAAGATGAAGTTTATGAAATTCTGGCGGAACAAAATATTATTGATATCAATTGCCAGTTTTGCAATGAGCAGTACAGCTATCAAAAATCAGACATTGATGAGCTTTTCGGGAATAAAATGCTCCATTAACAGACATAAAGTGACATTTTCATCACCAATAGCGCCAAAGAAAAATACAAACAGTCGTTTTTTACCCAACATTTTGGCATAATGGCGCCCCAGATTTTTTTAGATCACAAGCAGTGCGTCCAAAAGACGCTAAAATCCGTGATAAACACCAGCATAAAAGGTGAGACCGAAGTGAGTAACACTTATATTGATCTGAGCTCCGCTCAACTCGTC
>ENA-ORXI01002729-ORXI01002729.1-sediment-metagenome-genome-assembly--contig:-NODE-2729-length-12476-cov-4.268812_pt1 | contig 12476 bp, 7 predicted proteins | sample MGYA00237861_ERZ511468 | MGnify/ENA primary metagenome ERZ511468 (study PRJEB26299, sample SAMN06266213) | sediment metagenome | isolation source: Hudson Canyon methane seep mesocosm | place: USA:Hudson... | reverse complement strand
GTTATCCGAACTATCCTCTGATATGTTTAATGTAAAATCCCCTCCCTTTCACAATTGCTATCCATGATACAGACGTGTTGGAGGATACTATGAATATTTACAAGGGAGTATTACTACTAGGAATAACAGCACTTATTTTCAGCAATGCTGTTTTAGCTGATGGAACTGAGATCTTGGGCTTGGGGCCACCAAGCATATTTATCGAATCAGGAACTGGCACTGCCATCGGCGGAGCAGGATTAATCAGTTCGCCAGGAACAATCACAGTTAAAGTGCCTGGCGGAGCCACCATCAAACAGGTTCTCCTCTATTGGGAGGGATTCATGAGAACCAGCGATGATGGCGACGATACTATTACCGTTTCCCGGGGCAGCATAACCGAAATAATAGCTGGAACTCTAATAGGCGGCTCGACTAAATTCTTTGGTGGCGCCTATGCTTCAACCTTCAGGGCAGATATAACAACCACCGGTTTAGTGGGGCCTGGCACAAATCATCTAACAGTGGAAGGTCTGAGCTTTACCAGAAGGAATAACGGGGCAGGTGTGGTCGTTATTTATGACGATGGTTCCGGCGATACTACATTAGATATCCGTGACGGCTCTGATCTGGCTTATATTGGTTTCTCAAGCCCGCTTAATGCAACTGTTCCACAAACGTTTGACTTTCCAGTAGCCAACACCAGCCGAACGGCTATGGTCAACTTGCACTTTGCTAGCGTCTCAGGAACGGCGTCTGGCCACGGTTTCAGGCCAACAAGTATTGAGATCACCACAGGGGGCGTTACCAGCAAGCTTTCCGACCTTCTCGATAGCAACAACGGCGATGAGTGGGATGCATTTGCTATTGCGGTCAATGTGCCGCCCGGAGCCACCGATCTAACCGTAGAGCCATTCTCCAGAGATGATTTTGGAACAGGACGCACACCTGCCTCATTTGACTGGTTAGCGGCTGCATTTTCTATTCAGGAAGAAGGAGATCCAGGGCGCATGACCGGTGGTGGTAGTGTATTTACCCTTGAGGGCGCGCGCGTCACTCGCGGATTTGAGATTCATTGCGATCTCAGAGACCCCAATAATATCCAGGTCAACTGGCCGGGGAACCGATTCCATTTAACCGACCTTACTGCCGCTGTCTGCATAGACAATGTTAGTATCGATCAACTCCCCCGTAGTGCGCCTTTTGACACCTTCGAAGGAGAAGGTGAAGGCTTGCTTAATGGGGAGCCTGGCGCAACCATCGATTTCACCTTTGTGGATGCTGGCGAGCCCGGAGTCAACGATACAGCACGGATTGTAATTAAGAACGCTGGCGGAGATGTGGTTCTCGATGTAAGTGGCAACTTGAAGAAAGGTAACATTCAGGCACACTTAGATAATCAGTCAACCCTTTAATAGGTAATGTAATAGCATTCTACCGGATTCAAAAGTCACACATCCTGAACCCGGTAGAGTGCCCCCTCCTTTTACGCCTTAAAAACTTTACGCTCTCTGTACAATTACATACTTGCTATCAGGTTAAATTCATTTAACCTGATAGCTTCCTCTTGTTTATCCCACATGATAAGGACATTAAACCATGCCCGCTCAGCTCTTAAGTCGCCGATTTATTTTCCCTGTCATTGCCATTTTCGGAATCATTATCGCGGCCATCATTATTAAGTCACGTCCCGCCATGCAGCATCAGGCAGAGAGCAAACCTCCAACTCCGGTAACTATCATTGAAGCGCAAAAACATACCGTTAAACCGTCCATTACAGGCTTTGGCGAAGTAGAGCCAGATGTTCTGCTAGAAGCAAAATCCGAAGTTTCTGGAAAAATAATTTATTTAAATCCACAGCTTAGAAAGGGTAATATTCTTCCCGAAGGCACTGTGGTTATTCGCATTGATGATAAAGATTACCAACTCGCACTAAAACAGGCTGAAGCCGATTTAGTAGTCAGCAAGGCTAATTTAAAAGAGATGCAGCTGAGCCTGAAAGATACCAACATCAACCTTAAACTGGCGCAAGAAAAGCTCGACATTGCCAACAAAGACCTCAAACGAAATGAAAAGCTGCTAAAAAAAGGATCTATCTCTCAAACGGCCATGGGGGCTCAGCAGTCTGTGGTATTACAGTTTAAGCAAGAAGTGCAAAGCCTCGCTTACAAACTGGAAACCCTGCCAGCACTGCTTGATGTTCAACATGCAAAAGTCATCATCTCTAAGGCTTCAGTAGAAACTCAGCAACGTAACCTCGACAGAACCACCATCACACTGCCGTTCAATGCCAGAATCACTGACTTAGCCATTGAAGAAAATCAGTTTGTTGCACAAGGCGCCTCTCTTTTTTCGGCTCAGACAATCAATAAAATTCTAATCAATGCCCAATTTCCTTTAGAGCAGTTTCGTATCTTAGCTAGAGGCTTCGATCATAACGAGAAACGGTTAAGAGAGGCCTTTAAAAATGGCGATACTGAAGGCTTATTTGAAAAGCTAGGGCTGTCTGCAAAAGTTAGGTTAGCGGGAGATAGCCTTGCACTATGGGATGCTAAAGTAGAACGAATAAGCAGTAATCTTGACCCTGCGTCTCGCACCTTAGGTGTGATTGTTAGTGTCGAAAACCCTTACCAAAATATTCAACCTGGCATTAAGCCTCCTCTACTGCAAGGCATGTACACTGAGATAACACTACAAGGTAGCCCCAAAAGCTACTTCATAATTCCCAGAGATGCATTGCACGAAAAACAATTATTCTTGGTTGATGAAAACAGTAAGCTCAAACGAATTGATATCATTGCCGAAGCACAAGGCAATATGCTGTTACTAGAACAAGGACTTAAGCCTGGAGAAAAAGTCATTACCTCTGACCTATTCCCTGCAGTTACAGGTATGGAGCTACAAGCTGTTCCTGATGAGAAACGCAGACAACAAGTGGCTCAATGGCTGGAGACACACTAATGATCCGCTTTTTTACGATTCACCCGACTGCATCCAACCTGATTATGGGCTTGTTTATTCTGGCGGGGCTGTTAATGCTTCCGCAAATAAAGCGAGAGACCTTTCCGGAAGTAAACTCCTTCGAAGTAGAAATAAAAGTTCCCTACCCTGGCGCATCACCTTCTGATGTTGAACAAGCTATCTGCAAGCCCTTGGAAGATGCCCTTGATGGTATTAGTTATACTGAAGAAAAGCGCTGTGAAGCCCGAAATTCTTTAGGTTTAATGACCATAAAAATGCTTGAAGATGGGGATTTCGGTGTCTTTCAGGATGATATAAAAAGTGCCGTTGATGCCATTGATAGCTTCCCAGATAAAGCCGAAGCCGCCGTTATTAGAGAGCTAGGTAAAACTCAAGCCGTTATTACTGTAGCCCTCGTGGCCGACATGCCTCGTCCGGAACTAAAAAATCTGGCAGAAGAGATTAAACAACGAATGCTGCGGGATACCATTATTCCCCTGGTCACTATTGAAGGCTTCTCAACTCGACAATTTCAAGTTCAAATATCACAACACAACCTCCGCCGGTACGGCCTGAGTCTGCAAGATATTGCCAACCTTGTGACCAAGCAAAATATTGACCTTCCTGCTGGAGATATATCTACCGAAGACCGTGATTATCAAATTCGCTTTAGCGATGAAAAACGCTCGGTAGCCGAACTGGAACAATTGATTGTTATTGAAGGGGAACAACGTAACGAAGTCAGGCTCGGAGATATTGCCACCATCGTCGATAGCTTTGATAACAAAGAAGATAAAGTAACCTTCAATGACAAACCTGCTGCCTTCCTTAAAATTAGTAAAAACACCAGGGATGACAGCTTAAAGGTACTTGCCGCAGTAGAACAGTTTATCGCTGATGAAGAAAAGCGACTACCTGAGCAAATTGAGTTTCACCTAACTCAAGATTACACCAGTATTATCAATGACCGTATCAGTATGCTGTCTACCAACGCCTGGCAAGGTCTGTTGTTGGTATTTGCCGTTATGTGGCTATTTTTTGGCACCCGCTATGCTTTCTGGGTGGTGATGGGCTTACCTGTTTCCTTTCTTGCCAGTGCCTTTGTTCTTGGCAATATGGGGCTCAGTATCAACATGCTCTCGATGGTCGCCTTATTGCTAGCACTCGGCATATTGATGGATGATGCTATTGTAATCAGTGAAAGTATTGGTAGTCAGATTCGCCATGGAAAAAAACCGTTAGAAGCGGCTATAGAAGGCACAAAAGTCGTCGCTAAAGGGGTCTTTTCATCTTTTCTAACAACCCTCTGCATATTCTCTGGACTGCTATTCCTCAAAGGAGACATAGGGCAAGTGCTAGTGGTGGTTCCCATCGTTTTGATTGCGGTTATTTCTGTTTCGTTACTTGAAGCTTTTTTTATACTCCCTCACCATTTACATCACTCCTTATCACATGCGGGCAAGGCAAACTCTCAAGGACGTGAAGCTAGGTTCAGGGCTCGCTTTGATCAGGGCTTTGATAAAGTACGCCTAACCATTGATCGGTGGGTCGCTGTCCTTATTAATTATCGTTATGCCTTTCTTGGCAGCGTATTAGCGGTATTGATTATATCTGTTAGCTTACTTGTAGCGGGGGTTATTAAATTTTCACCCTTTCCTAATGTAGAAGGTAACCTCTTACAGGCCAGAATATTAATGCCCACTGGCACTTCATTAGCCCGTACAGAGGAAGTGGTTGAGCGTTACACCACTAGCTTGAAAGCTACTAGTGAGACGTTCTCCAGTGAAGGAAAATCTGCAATCGAAGCGGTTACAGTAATGTTTAACACCCATGCTGATGCATTCGAAACCGGGCCTCACTTAGCAACCATTAACGTTGATATGCTAACAGCAGAAGAGCGTGATTTCTCCCTCAATGAATTCATGGATAACTGGCGAGAACAGGCAGGTAATACGCCAGAAGCATGGAGTATCACCATCAAAGAACCCAGCATAGGGCCAAGTGGCAGAGCTATTTTCATCAGGCTACAAGGGGAAGATCTAGACGAGCTATCTCAAGCTTCACATGAGCTACAAAACTGGCTTTCGGGTTACCCTGGCGTTAACAATTTAATGGATGATCTTCGACCCGGTAAGCCTGAATTTACCCTACACCTTAAACCCGGTGCATTCACCTTGGGGATAGATGCACAAACTATTGCCTCTCAGCTACGAGCCGCTTATCAGGGGGCTAAGGTCATTGAATCTAGCATTGGACTGGAAACGTATGAAGTGAGTGTCATGCTGGATGACGAATCAAAAGACGAGCTTTCAGACTTTGATACATTTCCTATTATCCACCCTGCAACGGGCGCGGTTATTCCCCTTTCTCATGTGGCGGATATTACGCCAACACGGAGCTTTTCAAGAATACATCGCGTGGATAATCAGCGCACAGTAACCGTATATGGCGATATTGATAATCAGAAAAACAACACCGGCGAGGTTATCGCAGACCTTAAAAAGAATAAATTAGCTGAACTTGAAGCGCAATTCCCCAACACTCAAATTAACTTTCAAGGGGAAGTTAAAGAAGGCGCCGAAACTCAGAGCTCAATGAAAACCGCGCTTATTTTAGGTTTAGCAGGCGTATTTATTCTGCTTAGCTTCCAGTTCCGCTCTTATGCCGAACCGCTAGTGGTTATGCTCAATATTCCCCTCGCCTTTATTGGCGTGGTCTGGGGGCATTGGCTAATGGGGCTGGATATCACCATGCCCTCACTACTTGGTTTTGTCTCGTTATCGGGGATTGTGGTGAATGACTCTATATTATTAGTAGAGTTTATTAAACGACGAGTCAACGAAGGGTTTAGCGTGCATGAAGCAGGATCGAAAGCGAGCCATGACCGATTCAGAGCGGTGTTGCTAACCTCTCTCACGACTATAGCCGGTATGACACCCCTGCTATTTGAGACCAGTTTACAAGCTCAAATACTCATACCACTGGCTACCAGTATTGTCTTTGGTATAGCCAGCTCAACGCTACTGGTACTGTTTGTGGTGCCGTGTTTTTATAGTGTTTTGGAAGATTTTGGTTTGGCTAAGGCTGAGAAACCTTAGCCAAACAACTTCTCAGCCCACTTAGTTAAGCCAGAAGTTACACTGCCAAAGTGATCTCCATCCATAATAGGAATGTCACCCAGCTGCTGTTGAATGGCTTCACGAATCACAGGGGACTTTGCAGTACCACCCGTTACATACACAAGGTCGGGGGAGCATTGCGCCTGAGTAACGGCTTCACGCATAAGTGCCGATATAGTTTTAAGTGGGCCTTGGATTGCTTCAGCAAATAACTCCCTACTCACGGCTTGCGTTAACCCCTTTTCAATAAAGGCTAATTCCGCCTCAATTTGCAGGTTATCTGATAGCGCTATTTTGCTTTGCTCTCCGCAACGCACTAATTGATGATTTTTCTTATGTTCCTGAAGATGTAACAAACGATTCACTAAAGCAGAGTCTCGCGCATCACGGCATAACTCTTCCAGAAATTTGGTGTTTTTCTGACTGCTAAAGAGTGTTTGAGCACTTACATCGTTAGTACGTACGGCATTCCAATAAGGTTCACTAGGAATAGTCAGACCGTTTTTTAAAAGACTGTTTAAACCTAACAAGGGCATAAAGGCCTTATAGCTAAGGTTAATATCAAGATCATTACCGCCAACTCGTTGCCCGCTATGGCCAAGAAAGTCTCCAGTACGATCATCTTTTATACGGTGAGATGGCCCCATGCGCACTACAGAGCAATCGGTAGTACCTCCTCCAATATCAACTACTAATACAGTTTGGTCTTGCTGCATATCGGTTTCAAAGTCGATACCTGCTGCGAGTGGCTCAAAAAGAAATTCAACGTCTTTATACCCTGCGCGTTTGGCTGAGGTGGTAAGAATTTCAACGGCCTGGAGATTACTCTCTTCACCACCACTACCCTGAAAATTAACTGGTCGACCAATGACCGTTTTGGTAATCGGTTGCTGTAACGATAGCTCGGCTTGCCGTTTAATTGACTGCATCATCGCGGTAACAATATCTTCAAAAAGAGCCATTTGCTCCTTTCTTAAACCGCTAGCTCCTAAGAATGATTTGGGTGATTTTACAAAATAACCTTCTTCAGGAAAGTCGATGTAGTTTTCAATGGCGGCCTCACCCACAAACAGCGTTTGTTCCTGCGCTGAAATATTAAGGTGTGAACGAATGATACTGGCCTGTCGAACCGCATCAGCACGTTGATTAATATACTCTTCACGGTGAGAGTCAGAATGAATATTGTGAGCAACCGACTCACAGATCAAGCCACGATCTAAAGCATAGAGAGTGGAAGGTATAAATTTTTTACCACCCCATAAAGACAAGAGATTAACGCTTCCCTTGTCTATAACGCCAACCGCACAATTGGAACTTCCGTAATCAAAACCAGCAATCATGACTATCGCTCACACCACCTGAAAGAAAAAGGGTGCGCAAACTACCATAGTTGGCTTAGTAAGCAAAGTGATGAGAGCAGAGTTTCATCAAATTTAACGTTGCTGCCAAAAGCCTCTAGAGATCGACTCCATTGTTTTTGAGTCTCGCAGAAGAGCCAAACGCTCCCAAATAAATTGAGAATAAGCTGGATATTTACTGGTCAGATTAAACGAAAGCATCAAATAATAAGGATTTTCTGTTAAAACAATTTTATGCTTCTTTATTCTTCCGTCAAAAAAAGAGTCCGAAGAAATAATATAGTCTGCCCGCTCAGCCTGCAGCGCAGTGCCTTGAGACAGCCCATTTAAAACCTCTTTTAATGCCACCTCAGGCCCCTTCACTTCATTAACACTTACTCCCATTTCTTCTAGCGTCCTTGATATGGAAAAGCCTAATTGAACCGTAATATCACCAGACAAATGAGAGAACTTTCGGCCATCCCAACCCAGCTTTGAGCCAACTGGAGTATAAAGATAATAACTGGAAACATGTATTCGTTTACTCACATCCAGTTCATTGTTTTCTTGGGTAGGATACATACCCATTATCAGGCGTTCAGGCCTGAAGCTCGCAGCAAAAGCACCATCAACAATGCCCATTTGCAGGTGTAGCAAGCAACGCTTCCATGGTAATGATCTAAGCTCTACTTCAATACCTAAGTCCTCTTCAAGTAGTTTAATAAGGCGAATATCTAAGCCATCACGCTGTTCATTTTGAATAAATACCCAAGGAAAAGCATTCTCATCTTCATGACAAAAAATGAGTTTGTCAGGCTGAGCGGCTAGCGCAAAAGCCATGCCTGAAAAGGAACAGGCAAAAAGAACAATCAAAGAAGGTAAGACTCTCATATCAAATCCCGTACACATTTTGTATGAACTGCAGCCAGGAAAACATTATTGATACTAGGGAGTATAGCCCCTCCATCGCAACCCTTAAAGTGTCGGACATTTTCTTCACAAAACACACACAGAGCTTATTGAAAATAATGACCGTTATAAATTCGCTTCCCTGACACTCTTAACAATAACAGCTCACAGATTTCACTTTAAATTTCACCAAAATACTCATTCCACTTTTCTTTTGCCTGATCACCAAACAAAATTTCACAGGCTTCTTTCAAGCCCTGGGAGCTTTTAATATCTTCCCTCCTCACCACTAAAGATATTTTTGAGCGACGACGAAGAAAGTCTTCCAGTTTGGTAACCATTTCTCTACGAGCCGCCTGTTCTATTTCACAACGCAAGTATTCAGCGTTTTCTATAAGCAATTCAGCTTCTTTGGAGTTGGCTCTTATCTTTTCTAATAAATCAAAAGCATGAGCACCATAGCGCCGCCAGAGGCGCTGTGTTAATGGTTCTGACGATGATGGGTCCGTCATGTCATCAAGCTTCATTAAACGAGCCTGATGCATAAACTCTCTTTTTACTGAATCACTGGGTTCACCAAACCATTTAGCTTTTGGATAAGGGTAACTAATGCCAAGCCTTGCAACATAAGCGCTAACTTCATCCCCCACATTTAAGCAGTCGGTTAGCTTTCCGCCATAAATACTCAAATGTTTGTCTTGTTGATTTACTTCTACCGCATGTTTTCTGGAGAGCTGTAGCCAGTCTGTTTCATCAGAACCATCACCCTCAATGACTAAAGGCCTTACGCCACACCGTTCCGCTACAATATCCTTCTCGGTTAAGGCTTTATCAAGATTGAGGCGAGCGTTTATATTATCTAATACAAACTTTCTGTCTTCTGCCGTTACCTCGCTGTTAGCGCTACCCATACGGGTATCGGTCGTGCCAATGCAGGTTTTTGGCCCCATGGGAATAACAAAAAACAAGCGCCCATCATCAGCAAAAAAGGTTAACACTCGTTGGTTAGGGGTCAGTCGATCAACGATTAAATGAATACCTTTAGAGAATATATGATGGTGTTTGGTTTTCTGACCTGTTAACTGATTATGTTCATCAACAAAAGGGCCGCAAGCATTGATGAGTACCTTTGAACGAATGGTAAACTCTTCACCACTAACGCCATCTTTTACCTTAGTATTCCAGCCGCTTTCATCTCGCTGAGAACCTAATGAACTCACGTAGTTGGCTGCAATACAGCCGTAATTCATGGCTGATCGAATAAAGTTAAAAACAAAGCGGGCATCGTTGTCATACAAATAAGCATCGGAGTATTCAAAACCGCCACTGCTGCCTTCGGTATTAATAATGGATTCGTCTTTTGATATGTCTTTTACCGGAAGAAAACGAGGTAAACGAGTAAAACCATTGCCCATTATCCAATAAAGTAAGGTTCCCATATAAAGGAATAAAGGCGGGTAACGGAAGCCTTTTTTAATAGTGGTAAGAAAGCGAATTTCTTTGACCGTTGAGGGATAGCTACGCATGAGTTTGTTGCGTGACATACAGAGCTTTCTAACTAACCCAAACTCGTAAGTCTCCATGTATTTGATGCCACCCCAGGCAAGATTTGAAGATTGCTGACTGGTGAAACCGGCAAAGTCTCGTTTATCAATGAGCGCAACTCTAGCGCCTCTTGCCGATAAAGCAGCGGCTGAAACTGCGCCATTAATGCCGCTACCAATTACCAGTACGTCATATTGTTCTTGGCTAAGTTTTTTGATGTTACTTGTTCTTAATTGCATAAATACTCTTATTTTTAACTATGAAGCTGATCTTCAATCTCATGGGATAAATCTTTCCAATCAAGCTCACTCATTCCAAGTTCTGTCAGTATCACTTCTTTAACAAAAGGACAGTGGGCATTTTCATCAGATCAGGGCTTCCATCTCGCACGTCATCAATAATTCTGGGTTGAGGAGGGATAAAGATCCCTTTCATAAAGTCCGGTTTTTCAGTCATGCTTATCTCTTCGGAATACATCAAGATGAGATGCATTTACTGCACTATAGTATTACTTAAAGTCTATCAGCAATCCCAACTTTTGCCTGATTAATACCTGTATTTTCAGAAAGCTTTTAATCTTTTAAGCTACCACTGTTCTTCTGCATTGATTTTAAACATTCTTTGCTTCCGTCACTATCCATAGTGTCGTTAATCAGTATGGGTAACAGTGGGATAGAAAAATTAATTACACTCTTGGCAACACTTTTAAATAAACCTGTTTTCTGAACTTCAATCTCAGGTTTTTCTAAAGACCCCATTAACCGCACAGGCACTGACTTATCTAGCCATTGAATTTGCTTAGCTTTTGGTACGATTAAAAAATCAATATTGTTATTCGATAAATCAAACGAACCATCGCCATACACTCTGAGCCGCGACGTATCAAACACCATCACTTCACTACTTAAGACGCCACCTGAAAGATTAAACCTTGCGACAGCGCAGTTAATTGTGGAGTCTGAGTTCATACCCTTCAATACCATATTCACAATGTTAGTTGCCCAAAAATCAATCATATTAGCTCGCTGACTCTGAGGCCACACGGAAACCTCCACAACACCGGATGATGCTAATAATGGATCACCCAAATCACTAACATTACCCTCCAGAGAAATTTCAGCACCAATATGGCCTGTCATACCGCCTTCTATCCCGAGTTTGGCGGCAACACCCAACCTCGTCAAAAGATCTCCATATTGAAGTTGCTTTACGCCTACATCCAGTTTGTACACTCTAAGGTATTCTTCCGTGTTTAATTGGGATGCTTCTGTTGCAGGGGCCAGTGCTAACTTTAATAAAACATCACCTTCATTTGAGGCAATATGAAAAGCAGAGCGCCACAATAGCGATTTGTCACCCAGGTGCCTCATAGAGCCAGCGTTCGCTGATATTGTGATAGATTTACTATCTATATCGCTTGCCACATTGCCTTTAAGTACACCTTCACCGAAAGCAGTTAGAGGATAGTCCCACCCCCACCCGGCATCTATTTCATCAAAAAACCCTTGTGCACTTAAGTTATTTTCAAGATCACTGACGTTAATTAAAACGTGCCTTAATTGCACATCACGCGCAATAAAGGGTGGAATATTAACAATATTTCTATCGACCCACTGCATCAACTCGAGTAGCTCAAGATCAGGTATATTAAACCCCATGTCCCCTTGATGAACTACGTTAATCATTAAGTCAGATAAGGTAACCTTCTGAATATTAATCGGCTCGTTCAGCACTGAACGTAAATCTAAAGAGAGTTCGCTTTTAGCTATAGAAAGGAACGGTTGACCAACAGCCTCTTCATCGGATAAATGAACCCCCTCTAGAAAAACCAAGGTATCAAGACCCGGCTTGATGGTTATTTCACCATCAATAGAAATTTCCAAATCCGAAGAACTATTGACGACTTCAGTAACAAATGGCGCAAATCTCGTTACAGTAATAGTTGGGCTAAATACAAAAAGTAGCGCTACAAACATCAGCAACAATACAATGAGTGTTAGTAGAAACTGGACTATCCTTTTCCCTATGAGCAAAATGTTACCTGCCGTGCTGTATATGTGCGATATAAAAGTAAAGTTGAAGTTGAAATATAAAAAATAGAAATATAAATAACTGTAATTTAGTGTAAGCCATAATATAGTGTATTTATGAGATTCAACACCCTTCCCCTATTTGTTACCTGCATAATCAGTATTTATCTGACAGGGTGTAGCGCTATAACAAACTATACGGCTACCGAACCACCAGAGCATGAAATATTAGCGGCTCCTGAAGAATGGCAAACAACGACAAAAGAACCCCCTCCCCCGCAGCCAGCGCAATGGATTAAAGACTTCAATGACCCCATTCTTGAGCGCCTTATACGAGAAGCTCAAGTAAACAACCAAAATTTAAAAGCATCTGCCGCCCGGGTTGAAGTAGCCATTGCCCGCGCACGTATAGCAGGGGCTGATTTATACCCTGAAGTAACAGGCAGTTTAGATGCTCGAAGGCATCGCTCTAATTCAGAAAGTAATAATGACGTAAACTCAAATTACACGACCAATCTGGGACTTGGCGTAGATGTGAGCTGGGAAATAGACCTATGGGGGCGGCTTTCAAGTCGAGCCTCTGCGGCCACATTAGA
>ENA-ORXI01002728-ORXI01002728.1-sediment-metagenome-genome-assembly--contig:-NODE-2728-length-12476-cov-5.638439_pt1 | contig 12476 bp, 1 predicted proteins | sample MGYA00237861_ERZ511468 | MGnify/ENA primary metagenome ERZ511468 (study PRJEB26299, sample SAMN06266213) | sediment metagenome | isolation source: Hudson Canyon methane seep mesocosm | place: USA:Hudson... | reverse complement strand
CCATCTTCTTGAACAGTTGCAGTTGCTACTTCATTGTTATCTTCATCAAATATTGTAATTGTATTTCCTACTTCAGCACCTACCCCACTCATAGTTACAACTGAATAATCTCCATTTGTATCTACAATATCTGTGATTGCTAGTTCAGAAATATCACTTGCAGTTGTATCAACAGTATGAATTGATGTTATACTTGATGTTACACTGTTTCCTACAGAATCAGTTGAACTTACATTGACATCAAAACTGGTATCAGCTTCTAAATCAGAGCCGTCAACATCAACACTCCAGTTTCCATTCGCATCAACGGTTGTGGTATATGTTGTCCCAGCCACAACAAAAGTAACACTATCTCCTGTTGATATATCTCCTCCAACAGCAGTTCCAGATACACTAACTGTTCCAGTAGCTTCGTTAGCATTTAATATGTCATCATCGGTTATAGAATTTACCGTTACTGTTCCAGCATCTGCAGTGATATCTACAGTATGAGTAGAAACAGTAGTTGCAATGATTTCATTTCCAGCGTCATCTGTACCAGTTGCTGTTACAGTAAAGTCTGTATTAGATACTAGATCGGCACCTGCTACATCTACACTCCAGTTTCCATCCTCTTCAACGACTGTTGTATATTCTATTTCATTAACGGTAAAGGTAATAATATCACCTTGTACTAATTCACCGGTCACTGAACCCGTAACAGTTATTGTTCCAGCTGCTTCACTTGCACTGACTACATCATCAATTGTAATTGCATCAACGCTTACTGTTCCCTCTGCTATTGTATCAACGGTGTGTGTAGAAGTTGTACTTGAAACAACTGTATTTCCAGCTGCATCAGAAGAAGAGACAGTCACATCAAAACTGGTATCTGCTGCTAAATCTGAACCTTCAACATCCACACTCCATACTCCGTTTTCACCGACAGTTGTAGTATAAGCAGTTTCATTAATTGTCATAGAAACAATATCACCAACTGCAATATCACCACCAGTTGCATTTCCTGTTATTGCAATTACGCTTCCCACATCAACAGAATTTACAATATCATCATCGGTAATATCATCCACTGTTACTTCTCCAGCTTCTGCTGTTACATCTACAGAATGATCAGATACAATTGTTGTAACAACTGCATTTCCCGCAGCATCAGAGGAAGTGACATTAATATTGAAACTGGTATCAGCTGCTAAGTCTGAACCAGCAACATTAGAACTCCAATTTCCACTTTCATCAACAATGGAATAATAATCAGTGCCATTAACTACAAATGTTACGATATCACCATGTGCAATATCACCTCCACTTGCAGTTCCTGATACAATGATTGTATCTCCTGCTTCACTGGCATTTATTACATCATCGGTTGTTATTGAATTAACAGTTAATGTTCCAGCAGTCGCACTGGTATCAACAGTATGTGTTGAAGTTCCAACTGAAGTTACTTCGTTTCCTAAAGCATCACTTGAAGCAACACTTACATCGAAGCTCGTATCTGCTGCTAAATCTGAACCTTCAACAGCTACACTCCAAGAGCCATCTGTTCCTACAGTTGCAGTATATGTAGTCCCATTAATATTCATGGTTGCTGTATCACCTTCAGATATATCTCCACCAATTGCATGACCAGAAACAGTAACAGTACCAACTGATTCACTGTAATTTACTGTATCATCAGATGTGATTGAATCAATTGTAACCGTACCTGCATAAGCTGTAGTATCTACTGTATGAGTTGAAGTAGTTGTAGAAGTCACTTCATTTCCTAAAGCATCACTTGAAACAACACTCACATCGAAGCTCGTATCTGCTGCAAGGTCTGAACCTGCAACATCTGCACTCCATGAACCATCTACTCCAACAGTTGCTGTATAATCTGTTCCATTTACCGTAAAGCTTACTGTATCATTTTGTGATACATCTCCACCACTTGCAGTTCCTGAAACAGTAATAGTATCTCCTGCTTCACTGGCATTTATTACATCATCAGTTGTTATATCATTAATAGTAACAGTACCTGCATCTGCAGTGGTGTCAACTTCATGGGTTGAATCTGATGTTGCTGTTATTGTATTTCCAGCTGCATCAGTTCCAGAGGCAGTTACAGTAAACGCTGTATCAGCTGCTAAGTCCGAACCGGCAACATCTGCGCTCCAGTTTCCATTGGCATCTACTGTTGCAAAATAATCTTGACTGTTTACTGTAAAGGTTACGGTATCACCTTGTGCTAATTCTCCTGTGACTGTACCACTTACTGTTATATATCCTGCTTCTTCAGAAGCACTTATAATATCATCGGTTGTTATTGAATTGACACTGACCGTACCCTCACCTGTGGTATCTACTGTATGAGTTGAAGTGGCTGTTGTAATCACTTCATTTCCAGCAGCATCAGAAGAACTTACACTTACGTGGAAATTTGTATCAGCTTCCAAGTCCGAACCTACAACATTTGCACTCCAATTTCCATCTTCATTAACGGTTGTTGAATAGTCCGTACCATTAACTGTAAAGCTTACAATATCACCTTGGGCAATATCTCCACCACTTGCAGTTCCTGTTACAATTACAACTCCAAATGCCTCATCTGCATTTAAAATATCATCCGTTGTTATAGCATCAACACTTACTGTTCCTTCTTCTGCAACAGTATCTTTATTGATTATTTCAGTTGAAGTTGCTTGATTTCCTGCAATATCAACTGTACTTGAAGTTATTGTAATATTTCCATCATCTAAACTGCTAATATCAACATTATTTAAAGAATACGAACCATCATTTTGAACAAGAGCAGTTGTTGTTATAGTATTTGTTCCATCTGTTATTTCTATGGTAATTGTTTGACCTTCTTCCACACTTATAGTTGATCCAGTTACATCTAATGTACTTCCTTCTTCAGTAAAAGCAGTAACTTCATTATTTAAATTAATATAACTTACAGGTTCCACATAAAATCCACTGTCACTTGATTGTCCATTGGAAGTATGTGCATCAAATGCGACATAAGCAAAATCACCTATATCTGAAATAGTTAAATTGATATCTCCACCTTCACTATTAAATGTACCTGTTGTAATTGCATCACCATTTGAATCAAATGCTACCCAACCTCCATCAAAAGCTTCACTTGAAGGAACATTTAAATTAAAGGTAAAACTAGAAGCCTCTTCTTCTAAATGAACAAGTAATGTTTCATTATCATCAATTCCTGAGTCTGTATCATTTTCATCACTTACAACACCTACTCCATATTCAGTAGAGATTGAATCGGCATTGACACTGTTAAAATTTAAACTTCCAGGATTATTAAAACCACCTGTCATAAAATTATCACCATTGTATGCTGTAAATCCAGAATCTTGTGTATCAATATTTGTACTATCAATACTGATACTTGCATCCGTATCTACTGTATGAGTGGAAGTGGCTGTTGAAGTCACTTCATTTCCTAATGCATCTTCTGAAGCAACACTCACATCGAAGCTCGTATCTGCTGCAAGGTCTGAACCTGCAACATCTGCACTCCAAGAACCATCAGCTCCTACTGTTGCAGTATAATTGGTATCACCAACTGTAAAGCTTACAATATCACCTTGGGCAATATCTCCACCACTTGCTGTTCCTGTTACACTTACTGTTCCAGCAGCTTCACTGGCATTTATTACATCATCGGTTGCAATGGCATCAATGCTAACTGTTCCAGCTTCAGCTGTGGTATCAACACTATGCGTTGAATCCGCTGTTGCTGTTATTGCATTTCCTGCTGCATCTGTTCCAGAAGCTGTGACTGTGAATTCTGTATCATTGGCAAGTTTTGAACCAGGTACATCTACACTCCATGAACCATCAGATCCTACTGTTGCAGAATAATTACTTCCATCAACATTGAAACTGACCGTATCACCTTCAGCTAATTCTCCTGTGACTGTACCACTTACTGTTACATCTCCTGCAACTTCACTGGCACTTAAAATATCATCACTTGTTATTGCATTAACGGTTACTGTTCCCTCTCCTGTAGTATCAACATCAATTGTTAAATCTGAGGATGCTTGATTTCCAGCTTCATCTGTTGCAGTTACAGTTAATGTATTATCTCCATCTGGTAATTGCGATGTTGTAATAGCATAAGTACCATCTTCATCAACAGTACCCGTACCAACTATTTCTTCGTTGGCATTTGTAATAACTACAACTGAGCCAACTTCTCCTTCTCCAGTTATTGTTGGAGTATTTATATTTGTTTCATTGTCTGTATCAGAAGTTCCTTCATCAGAATCTGAACTTAAATCTACAGTTGGAGTTAATGTTACAGTATCAATACCAGCTTGAGTTGCTTCTTGTGCTGCAGTTGTTGCTTCTGTTATTAAACTTTCAATAGAATCAATCAATGCACTTACATCTTCATTTGCAGCATCTGCTAGATCACTTAATTCTTCTTTTGCTGCAGCCAAATCATCTGCAGCAGCTGTTGCAACTATTGCAGCTTGTGTTGCAGCATCTTGTGCGTCTTCAGCTGCTTGTACATTTTGAACTGTTGGATCTGACACAGCAAGTTCTTTTGCATCAAGAGCAACTTGTGTTGCATCAGATGCACTTTGAGTAGTAGTTGTTGTTAAAGTCACTAAATCATTCACTGATTGAACAGTTGTATCAACAACTTCATCGGTAATTTCTTCTGAAGCCTGGGCTGCTGCTGTAGCTTCCTGTGCAGTTGTTGTAGCTTCTAAAATTGAATTTTCAACTGAAGCTAAAAAGGCACTAATATCTTCATTTGCTGCATCGGCTGATTCACTTAATTCTAATTCATTTCTTTTACTTATTAAGTCATTAGCTGCTGCAATTGCTGAAGCTGCTGCTGCTAATGCTGTAGCTTGAGCTGCTTCAGCTGCTTCGATATTTTCTAGAGTTGGATTTGATTCTGCCTGTACTTTTGCTTCATTTGCACTGTTTGTTGCAGTAGATGAAACAGTAATTGCTTCAGTAGTTGTTGTTAATAAAGTATTAACTTCTTCTACCTTTTCTGCGATAATTTCATCGGTAATTGCTTCGATTTCTTGAGCAACGGTTATTGCTTCTTGGGCAATTTCAGTTGCTTCAGTTGCTGCAACAGCAGCTTGAGCGATTGATGATTCCGCAGTTGAAATTAGTTCACTGATACTTTCATTTGCAGAGCCTGTTACACTTCGTAGTTCTTCTATTTTATCTGCTAATTCAGTTGCAATTGTAGTTGCTTCTTGGGCTGCTGTTTCAGCGGCTTCTTTAGCATCTTCAGCTGCTGCTATGTTTTCAACTGTTGGATTTGATTCAGCCAAATCTTTTGCAATATTTGCATCAGCAGTTACACTTGTTGCGGTATCAATAGAATCAGTTGCAGATACAATTAGGTTATTTACATCTGTTATCAATTCAGTTATTTCTGTAATTTCCAAATCAAGGGCCACTGTATTTGCTTGAGAGACTGTACTCTCTACTGAAGCTATAAATGCACTGATATCTTCTTTAGCTGCATCCGCTGATTCACTTAATTCTAATTCATCTAGTTTTTCTTCCAATTCATTTGCAGCAATTACTGCTAAATCTGCTGCTTCTTGAGCTGCTGTTTCTGCAGCTTCTGCTGCTGCAATATTTTCAACAGTTGGATTATCTTGGGCTTCTGCTTTTGCAACAGCTGCTGCTTCTACTGCAGCTGTAACAGCATCATTTGCTTGCGTTGCTGTTGTCAATAGTTCATTAATTTCATCTACTTTTTGGGCAATTATCTCATCTGTAATTGCTTCAATTTCTTGAGCAATTGTGATGGCTTCTTGTGCTGCAGTTGTTGCTTCCACTGCAGCAGTTGTTGCTTGTATAATTGATTCTTCTGCACTTTCAATTAAATCACTAATATTTTCATTTTCAGTACCCGTTGTTGCATTTAATTCTGCAATTTTAGCTTCCAATTCATTTGCTGCAGCTGTTGCAATCTCTGCAGCTTCTTCGGCAGCTTCCTTTGCTGCTTCTGCTGTTGCTATATTTTCAACGCTTGGATCTGATTCTGCGATAGCTTTTGCTTCATTTGCAGCTTCAGTGGCTTCATCTGCAGTTGTTATAGAATTTGTTGAGGCTGTAAGTAAATCATTTACATCTTCTATTAACTCAGTAATTTCTGCAACTTCTAATTCTTCTACTGCAGTATTTGCATCTGAAATTGTATTTTCAACCGAAGTAATAAATGCACTGATATCCTCTTTTGCTGCATCTGCTGAATCACTTAACTCTAACTCTTCTATTTTATTTTCCAATTCATTGGCTGCTACAACAGCAACTGCAGCTGCTGTAACGGCTGCTTGCTCTGCTATTTGGGCCGCTTCAATATTTTCTTCTGTAGGATTATTTTGGGCAAGATCTTTTGCATCCTGGGCAGCTTGAGCTGCTTGGACTGCTGCGTCATTTGCTTGCGTTGCAGTTGTTAATAATTCATTAGCTTCATCAACTTTTGATGCAATTATTTCATCTGTAATTGCTTCAATTTCTTGAGCAATTGTGATTGCTTCTTCTGCAGCAGTTGTTGCTGCTTCTGCTGCTGCTTCTGCCTCTAAAATTGATGCTTCTGCCGTTTCAATTAAATCACTAATATTTTCATTTTCTGTACCCGTTGTTGCACTTAATTCTTCTATTTTAGCTGCTAACTCATTTGCTGCAGTTGTTGCAACCTCCGCAGCTGCTTCAGCTGCTTCTTTTGCTGCTTCTGCTGCTGCAATATTTTCAACACTTGGATCTGATTCTGCGATAACTTTTGCAATATTTGCGGCTGCTGTGGCTTCATTGGCTGTTGCTATAGAAGTTGTTGAATCAGTAATTAAATCATTTACGACAGTGATTAACTCTGTTATTTCTGCAACTTCTGCTTCTTGTGCAGCACTATTGGCTTCTGTGATTGAATTTTCAACTGAAGCTATAAATGCACTGATATCTTCTTTTGCGGCATCTGCTGAATCACTTAATTCCAGATCTTCTAATTTTGCTTCTAACTCATTTGCTGCAACCAATGCAACAGCTGCTGCTGCTTCGGCTGCTTGAGTTGCTACTTGAGATGCAGTAGCTAAACTTTCATCTTCAGGATTTTCTTGGGCTGCTTGTGCTGCTGTTTCAGCAATTTGAGCTGCTTGGCTTGCTGTATTATTTGCCTGTCTTGTTGATGTTAGTAAAGTATTAACTTCATCAACTTTATCTGCGATTATTTCATCTGTTATTGCTTCAATTTCTTCTGCTACAGTGATAGCTTCTTGGGCTGCTTGAGTTGCCTCTGCAGCAGCTGTTGTTGCTTGAGTAATTGAGGTTTGTGCTGTTGATATTAATTCACTAATATCTTCATTTATCGCACCAGTATTACTACTTAGTTCTGCAATTTTATCTTCCAATTCATTTGCTGTTGCTGTTGCAACTGCTGCTGCTTCTTCTGCTGCTTCTTTTGCTGCTTCTGCATTTGCTATATTTTCAACTGTTGGATTTGATTCAGCTTCTGCTTTTGCAATATTTGCAGTTGCTGTTGCAGCAGTTGCAACAGTAATAGACGTAGCAGTTGTTGAAATCAAATCATTTACATTTGTTATTAATTCAGTAATAGTTGCAACAGTTTCTGTAGGAGTAGATTCTACAACTGTTTCCTCTACAACGGGTGTCTCTTCTACAATCGGGGTTTCTTCTGTTACAGTTGTCTCAATAATTTCTTCTGGTGTATCATCAAATAAAATATTTTCATCAGTTGTAACACCATCATCCCTAATTGTTGTATCTTCAGTGTCTCTAAATTCTCGAGTGGTATCATCGTTAGTAACATCACCAAAATCAGTTGCTTCATTATCTTCTTGAACTTCAGAAGGACCTGCTGCTGCAGAGTCTAAAAGATTATATATATCTGATAACTCAGCAAAAGTTTCTTCTCCCGTTAAATCAGCATTTAAAAACTTAAGCTTTGTTAATAAATCATCCAAGACACTGCCTGCATCTTCAAAACTTGTATTTTCGCCCATCAATGCAATCATATTTTTAAGTACAACTTGCATACCTTCTGGAAAATTAATAAGTAAATCTTGACCATCATTAATCATTTCCATATTAACTTGTGCAGTCAATTCATTAATAAATACAATATCTCCAGGTTCAATAGTAATGACGGTGTTTGCATTTAATTCTTCCAGTCTATCTCTTCCGTGTTTGTCAGTTACTTTTATATATTCGCAGCCCATGATAAACTCCTTTGATGTGAAAAGTTTCACATTCGTTTAACCATATATAACTATTTTAATACTTATTTGAGTTTTTTACAACAAAACTATAGTTAGTTTTTTTACAAATTTATAAAAATAGTGGTATAATTCGTTTATTATTATGTATGATTACATAAAGGAGTTAAATTTAGTTCTCATGTCTTAGATAATTTTTTAAATATGATCAGAAGCTCGAATACATAGTAGTTTTAAATAAAAAAATAATTTTATTGTTATTAAGAGATAACATTACTATAAGAATTTATATATATTATTTTTTTATATTTATTATTTTATACTCATTTAATTGTTACTTTAAATTATAATAATAACTTATATGTCTTATTTTAGATTTTGTAATTTGATATATGATTTTTTATATCCAGCAAGTGCTGAAATATTATAAAGTTGAATTGCTTTATTTATATCTTGTTCTATTACTTTTCCTTTTTCGTAAAAGAAGGCTAAATGATATTGTGCTTTTTCATGATTTTTTAATGCAGCTTGCCTAAACCAATAAAAAGCATTAGTATCATCTTTTTTTATATCTTTTGATTCAAAATAACATAAAGCCAGATTATACATGGCTTTTGTCAAGCCTTTTCGTGCAGCAATTTCATATAAATGCATTGCTTTTTTTATATCTTTTCTTTTCTTGTCAATTTCCAATAAATAAGCCAGATTATTGTAAGCAAATAAAATACCTTTATCAACCATTTCTTCATATAATTCAAAGCAATCTTTATTTTTATACACAGAATAATCTACTTTTTTATATTCTTGTGAAAAGTTTTCTTTGTTTTCAATAATATTTTCTATGTCTTCCAAGGATATTCTATCTTTTGGATTTTTAATCATCATTCCAGAAATAAGATATTGTAGCTTTTTTGATTTTATTTCTGTAAGGTCAATATTTAAACAACAATGAGCATACATAATATAAGAGTATGTACATTTTTCTACTACATCATAAACTTTTTTGCCCGTTGCTAAATAATACAGGGTACATCCCAAAGAATAAATATCACATTTATTTGAGAAAGTACCTCTGAATACCTCTGGTGCAACATATATTTCATCTGAACGAATATGAAGTGTTTCTGATGCATTACTATTAACAGCAATACCCCAATCACATAAATAGTACCTTCCCTCTTTTGAAAGAATATTACTTGGTTTGATATCGTTATGAATTATATTTAAATGCTGTATATGTTTTAAAACATTCACCATGTCTTTGGCTACAGATAATACTTTGTCTTCGTCAAACATGCCATCTTTAAGAATTTGTTTTTCTAAGTCACCTTCATTGGCATATTCAAATAAAAAAAACCAACTTGAAGAAACCTTTATAATTTTTTCCAGTCGTATTATATTGTCATGTTGTGATACTATTTTATGTATATTGATTTCATTTTGAAGTTTATATTTTTCACTGGAATCCCTTATGGCTTTTAGGGCATACTTTTTGTTTGAGTCTTGTGAATCTTCGACCAAATAGACTTTACTGTATCCACCTTTGGCAATGGTTTTGACTATTTGATATTGTCCAATAAATTTTTTACTTTTATTTTTTTCTGATTTTGTCATAATATCATAAGAAAGGTATTGCTACCTTTCTTTCCTCTAGAAGTCATTGATTGTGATATCATCATCAATATAAACGGTTACATCACTACTATTACTTGTCCATACATCAAACTCTTCTCCATCTTCAGATACTTGACTGTCAGATTTAGTCCACTCTGCATCATCTCCAGAAACATTTAATCCAATCTCATCACCACTATCACCTAAGATTTTTAAGATATTATCATCATCTGTCATATGTAATACATCAGATAAATCTATGTTTTCGATATCATTGCTACCACTTCCATTTTGCATATCTATTACTTCAAGATTACTGATTTGATTGTTAGCACTTCCATCCAAGGTTAAGTTGTCAAAATTGAAGTCAATATCATCTTCAATGATTAAAGTATCCAAACCTTCACCAAAGTCAATCTCAGCACTTCCACTAATGGCTGCAGTTTCACCTTCTGTGTCTTGCATGTGAATCGTATCATCTCCACTTCCCATATCAATTTCAGCACTTCCTTTGATATCATCTCCAACATTTATAGTATCATCCCCTGCACCCATATCAACAGCTGCAGAACCATTTATATCATCATCTACATTTAATGTATCATTCCCTGCACCTGCATTCACCGTTGCATAACCTTCAATATCAGCATTACTGTCTGTTACGTTTAGAATATCATCATTATCTGTTCCTGTCATACTATCAACACCAGATAAATCTCCACTTTCATTGATGGTTTCACCTGCAACTGTTAAATTATCATTATCAGAAACAGTTGTTGTATCCCCCGTACTTGACTCTGTTGAAGTCACACTTGCAGTTATAGAATTAAGTTGGGTTGCACTTAAAGAGCTGCTACTTACCAATGTAATTGCTGAAGCTGTTCCTGAAACTGCTGTTACACTGTATGTACCATTTCCATTATCTGTTACATTATCACCAGCTTGAACTGTAACTCCTGAAGGTAAGTCACTGATTAAAATATCTGATAAGCTTTCACTTCCATCTGTATCTGTTAATACTGCAGTTAAATCAACAGGGTAAGTATACGTGGAAGTAGTTTCACTAGTTCCTTTTGTCATACTTACATTATCAACTAATAACTCATCGTTACCATCATAATTATTAACTTCTATTTTTAGCGATTGATCAAAACCATCAAAGTTATCAGCTAAAGTTGATGTATCAACTTCAATGGAAACTGTAGTAAACTCTCCTGTTTGCATATTTATATCATCTTCAGTAACGGTTCCTATTAATTGATCTCCTGCATAAAGTTTAATACTAAAATCTTCACTTTGTCCTGAACCATAATTTGCATGACCAACATCAATATTTAAAGTATAAGTGCTATTTTCAGATAATGTTTCACTTAAAGTTTGTGAAATTGAACTATCACCATAGATCCATGCAACATTTTGACCCGTAACTTCACCACTATCAAAGTCACTATTTGATACATCATAATCTCCAGCAGAACCACTTTGATCCCATCCATTAACATTATTATCCCAATCTCCATTACTTAAATTAGAAGATTCAAAAGATGCATTTGTTATATCTATATTTTCTACACTACTTTCCCCTGTAGTTGTAGTAGTAACAACTTCATCTCCTATACTGATATCAAGAGTTGGGGCTGAAGCATCAGATTCAATAAGAACTTTATCTGCTATTTCAAAATCAACATTCAGAACAACATCGTTAAAGTCTGCATCACCTAAGTTTGCTAAATCTTCAATACTAATAGTAGTTCCACCTTCTCCATCACTTGTAAAGATAAAGTGATCACTACCATCTGTATTAAAAGTTGGCGTATCATGATATACAGGATATGTTGTTTCTGCTCCATCAATTAGTAAGGTAGGAGTATCTCCTGAAGTGTCAAAAGTAACTATACTATCAGTATCAATGGCACTTGCACCATCTGCAATGATAAAGAATCCATATTCAGTATTTGAGTCTAAATCATCCAAATGAGTACCACCACTCATTCCATTTTGGTCATCTATTACAACCGTTGCAGGATTTATAGGGTTTCCATCACTATCAATTTCATAGTATCCTACTACATTTGAGTATCCCGCATTTTCTGAAACATATGTAAGTGAACTATCATTATCATTAGATAATCCAGTTACATCAATAGTCACATTTGCACTGTCGGTTCCACCTTGTCCATCATTGATAGTATATTCAAATGATACATCTTGATTCTCACCGGCATCCAAACTATCAAGTTCATCTCCTGGAGTAAATACAATTTTTCCTGATACAACTTCTGCAGTTCCAAGAACAGTACCACTGTCATTTGTTACATTGACTGTTTGTCCGCCACTTACATCCTGACCTTGAATTTCTGTAATTGATAGAGAATCATTATTAGCATCTGTATCATTTGCTAATACATCTACAGTAATAGCTGTATCTTCATCAGTAGTAAGTGTTGATGTTGTTGTATCTAATTCAAGTTGAATATTACTGATATCAACGACTTCATCCGTTGCTGTACTTGCAACGTCAAATGCAATAACAGCATCACCATTACTATCTAAAGTCACTTGATAGGAATGTGTTCCATCCCAAGTATTATCAGCATCATCATTTTCATCATATGTTAATTGTTCAAGTTGTGA
>ENA-ORXI01002725-ORXI01002725.1-sediment-metagenome-genome-assembly--contig:-NODE-2725-length-12480-cov-6.403209_pt1 | contig 12480 bp, 11 predicted proteins | sample MGYA00237861_ERZ511468 | MGnify/ENA primary metagenome ERZ511468 (study PRJEB26299, sample SAMN06266213) | sediment metagenome | isolation source: Hudson Canyon methane seep mesocosm | place... | reverse complement strand
GTTCTTTATTTGTCGCTGTTAATTGATATGTTTTTTTCAATTGTTTCCTTTTATTTTTGTTCTTCACTAATGTAAAACGTAGTCACACCAGATTGTTTATCGTAGTTTGCACCATCTTTTTTCTTATAGCTATCAACAATCTCTCGGGCTTTTATATGAGAACTTGCATTTGAGATAATAACTTTTTTATCTTCTTGAGTTAGGATACTTCTTTCTAACGATTTTCTAAATCTTGAAGCTCTATGTTTATCTAAAATAGTATATTTTACGATATTTATATCTCTTTTTCTATCGATAGTTGCCATTTTTTTTGTATCTTCAAATCTTAAAATTCTATTTCCATGAGAAGTAATCTTCATAGTAAGTGCAGTTTCTATATCTTTTTCATCTTCTATGATTATATATTCAGCCCCATTGATAGACACAACATCTTCTGATATTCTTTTGATATCTTTGATTATTGTTTTTTTACCTTTTGCCATCTTTATATCCTTGTATTTGCTGCATTATACCTAAATTAGAAGTTAATCAACATTAGTCTATAATCACATTTCAAAATTAATATAAAGATAGCACTAATGATACATGAAATAGCACAATTCATAACAGACCAAATATTTGATATGGGATACTTAGGTATCTTTTTTCTTATGTTAATAGAAAGTTCATTTATCCCTTTTCCTAGTGAGATAGTTTTAGTACCAGCTGGATACTTAGCATCAAAAGGAGATATGGATATTTCACTTATTTTACTCTCATCTTTATTAGGTTCTATTAGTGGTGCACTTATAAACTATTTTGGGGCATTATATGTTGGAAGAAAGTTTTTACTCCGATATGGTAAATATATAATGATATCAAAACAGACTCTTGATAAAATGGAAGACTTCTTTAAAAAACATGGTGCTATCTCTACATTTACAGGAAGATTAATTCCAGGGATCAGACAACTCATCTCTATACCAGCAGGTTTATCAAAAATGAATCTAAAAGTATTTATTTTTTATACTTCACTAGGAGCAATGATCTGGAGTATTATACTTGTAGCTTTAGGGTATCTCATCGGTGAAAACCAAGAGCTAATCAAAGAATATCTCTCTCAAATAGTGACAATAACTTTACTATTAGTAGCTCTAATTACAGCATTTTATATTTATAATCACAAAAGAAAAAATGCCTAAAATAGTTGAACTAAACGATATAAGAGAAAAGTGTTACGGGTGTTATAGACCTAAAAAAAGTTGCATGTGTGAATATATCCAAAAGGTAGAAACAAACACAAAATTTATAATTATCATGCATCCAAAAGAGTTTAAAAAAACAAAAAACAATACAGGAAGATTCACTCATCAATCTCTGCCTAATTCGGAAATTCATATTGGAATAGACTTTAATCATAATGATGAAATAAATAACATCATAAATGATAAAAATAACTCTTGTTATGTTTTATATCCAGATGAAAATAGTATCAAACTCAATCATCAAACAATACAAGTTGAAAATAAAAAGAATGTCATTTTTATCATCGATTCAACATGGCCATGCTCGAATAAAATTCTAGCCATAAGTAAAAATATAAATGATTTGCCAAAAGTGAGTTTTGTTCATGATAAATCTTCTGCATATAAAATCAAAACTCAACCAAATGAATATTGTTTATCTACTATAGAATCAACATTATGTATACTTGAACTTCTAAACAAACACAAAATCGAGGATATCTCACAAGAATCTTTAGATAACTTTCTTACCCCTTTTCATAAAATGGTGGAGTATCAAGTGGACTGTGTTTTAAAATCCGATAGTAAAAATCCTAGATTTTTAAAAAGAGAAAACTAAGCTGAATTGGTTGAGATTAATATATAAATTACATGTAAATTAATTTATATAGTTAATCTATAAAGAAAAATATCTATTATGAATGTAATGCTAAAATGGCGGCAACAAATCATAAGACACAAAAAGGAAAAATAAATGATTAAAAAAATACTCGTTCTGGCAATGTTAACAACGGCTCTATTTTCAAATAGTTTTGATGTAAATAGCAACATAGGTAGTTTTGAACTAAAAGATCAATTTGATAAACAAAACACAGTAAATAGTGATGTTCAAACTATTATATTTTCAGCTGAAAGAGGAACTTCTTCTGCAATAAATGAATTTTTAAGTACTAAAGACGCTGACTTTTTAGAAAAAAACAATGCTGTATTTATAGCTGATATTTCAGGTATGCCTTCAATTATTACTTCAATTTTTGCATTACCAAAAATGAAAAAGTATAACTATAAAGTTTTACTAATTTATGACGAAGAAGAAAAAAGATTCTTAAAAAAAGAAGAAACATTAACTGTATATAAACTAGAAAATGGTGTAATTACAAGTGTTAATTATGTTAAAGAAGCAGACGTTTCTTCAATCTTCTAGAACCTCCAACTATTTGTTATCTATCTTAATTAAGATAGATAACGATTCTCAAACTATTTAATCTCTATGCTCGTATGGCTCTTCATTTGTAAGCCTACTATCAAATAATCCACGTCCAATAGTAAAATGATATAAAGACTGATATAAACTATTTTTTAATCCTACTACATCATGTAAAATATCATCTAAAAAACACCCTATTCCAGTAGCACTTAAATGTAAAGAAGTTGCTTCTAAATAAAGTTGTTGACCAATAGCTCCACAGTTCCAATATAACTCTTTATATCTATGTGCTCCATGCTCTTGTAACTGTTTGTCAAACTCTACTAACATCCCTAAAGAAAATGCCCCATGAGCCGCTATATCTTGGTCACATGAAATAGTTTTTGAAATAAGTTTAAAATCTCCACCTTGTAAAAGGTATAAGTCATCTACATTTGCATTTACTTTTTCCCATAAAAATATATCTTTCATAGAAGATTGTAAATCCTCTTTAGAGTTTTTATCTCCTAATAATATATACAAACCAGATGGTAAATTTTCAACATCATGTACAAATAATACAAGATTTACAGGATTATGTTCTTTTGAAACAACACTAGAAAGTATTTTTTCAAATTCTATTTTTGTTATAGTAGAATCATCTTTATTCATCACTTGAGCTGATCTTCTTTTTAGAACTATCTCTTTTGATTCGTACTCACATACACGTAAATCATTTTCTTCACTTTTTACTAACTCAAATTTACTATGTGTTGTAGCAACTGCATCTTCAATTTTTTCTAAAATATCCCAGTTGTATCGAGAACTACTTAAAACGTTAGCAACTCCCTCATATTCATCTTGTAAAGAGTTTCGTAACTTTTGAATATCTATATCTTGTTTATCACTACTTTTACTTACAAGTAAAAGCATATCTGCACGTTCTTGTTCTTCTGGTACATAACGTTTGATATCATCCAATCCAATTAGGGAAGAGATATCCTCATCGTTAGTATTTAAGATTTGAATATCCCATCCTAAAATTTTCGCTGAAATTTCAAGTGCTTTATATGCATGACCACAATCAAGTTGCGTATATCTCCATGATCGCTCACCATATTTCCAAGCTTCTCTCCATACAATAGAACTAAGTCCAACAATAAAAGAATCTTTTGGAATATCTAATTTTTCTTTTGTTTGTGAGAGTTGTTCCAAATGATGATCTTTTACCCCATAATGATATAGTCCATTTTCTATACCTTCTATATCATTTGATAAAAGATATGATTCACTTGGTTGTAAGTTTCCACTTGAAGCATTACATCTTAACGCCCAAGATTGACCTTGGTAAGATTTTACAGCAGCAAGGCCAAGTGAGAATTGAAAAAACTGGCTAATTGACTCAATACACATTGGTGCTGTATCAGTTTTTTGAGTGTCAAATATATCTTGATATTTTATTGTTTTATTATCAAAAGACAGAGGTAGTTTTATCTGTTTAGCCCCTATATAACTCCTGTAAGGGTCAGGTTGTGTAGCCCAATCCATATATCCTAAAGATCGTGCATAACGAGAGGGTGCGTGTTTTGTTTCATTGTGGTAAGTATATACCATCTGTAAATTTTTATTCATAAACTGATAATAACAAAGATAAATATATATAATCTTATAGAAAAAAACTAAACAAAAAAACTATAACTCTTACAAATCTCTTTTTGATAGAATCTAAAAAAATAAGGCAATTAAAGGGATACAGAACTATGACACAACAAGATAAAATTAAAGGTATCTTTTATTCTGCAATCGTAGGTGATGCTTTATGTTTAGGTTCTCATTATGAATATGATGCCAAAAAAATATATAAAGCTTATGGTGATAAAAACATAGAAAAGTTTATGTCACCAGGAGAGATGATGGGTGGTCAAACTCATGGTATTGGTTGGGGAGAACGTAACTATCATCCGGGTAAAAAAGCAGGTGGTACAACAGATTATGGTGACTACAATATCTTAGTTTTAGAACATCTTGCTAAACTCTCACAGGAAAATGAAGTTTTTACTTTAGAGAGTCTTATTCCTCATTGGATGGATCGGTTTGAAAATAGCTGGGGTTCATGGATATGTACTATGACAAAAGAAACATACTCTCAAATCAAACAAAATACTCCACTCTCACAAGTAGGTGGATTCTCAAATGCTATGGCTATACGACACCTGTGCGCTTACGCTTGTTTTGAAGATGAAGAGAGTATCGCTCATTTTTCAAGAGAGGTTATGTTTACACATAGAAATGATGAAGCTTTAGATGGTGGAGAGTTTTTTGCTCGTGTTACATATAAAGTTTTAAACGGGATGGAGATCAAGGATGCAATTGAGCAAACAGCTATCAAAAGTAGTCAGTTTATTCAAGAAAAAGTAAAAATAGCGTTAGCAAAAGTAGAAGAGGAAGCTGATGTTAACTCTTCTTTACACAATGAAAAATTTTCTGATGATTTAGCACTAACATCTATGGCAAAACTATGGGATGTAGGAAGAAGTGAACCTATACGAGTAGGAAAAGCAAGTCCAACTGAAGGAACGCTACCTGGTTCTCTTTACATCATATTAAAGTACTCTACATGTGAAGATGCTTTAAATAAAGCACTTGTAGCAAATGCTATGATAGGTGGAGATAATGCCTCACGAGCAATTGCAATTGGTATGGTAATGGGTGCTAAATATGGGGCGAGTGCATTAAATCAAAATTGGTTAAAATCACTAGAACAATATGAATATTGTGAAGAGTTATTAAATGAGTTACCTCTTTTAAATAAAATATAAAATAAATAAATACAAAAGGATAGATATGTCAAAAATAGGAATAATAGTAGCAAGTGCAAACAATAATAGAAAACTTGGTGATAAACTTCAAGAGTTAGCAAGTGAACAAAATGTAGAAACAGAAGTTATAAATCTTGTAGATTTAGATTTACCACTATACAGTACAGTTGAAGAAGAAAGAAGTGGTATCCCAGATACTGCAAAAGATTTAGCAGAACAAATCTTAGCTTTAAAAGCTTTTATCATCGTTGCTCCTGAATACAACGGTGTTATGCCACCAGTTCTTAACAACGCTATGGCGTGGACTTCAAGATCAACTGATAGCTGGAGAGATGCTTTTAATGAAAAGATCGTTGGACTAGCAACTCACAGTGGTGGTGGTGGAGCAAAAGGACTTCAAGCTATGAGAATTATGTATCAACATTTAGGTGCAAATATTTTAGCAAGAGAACTTTTAACTACTTATGAAAAACCATTAAGTGAAAAAAGTGCAAAGGTTATGATAGATCAGTTAGTTAAACTTTCACAATAATTTCTTTAGTGTGGAGTTTATACTCCACTACTTTATCACTTCTCCATTTACTACTAAATTATCATCTATAAAATCTACTGTTAAGGGTTCAGATATAGTTTTATTTGATATAACGATATCATTTAAATTGATATAATTTACAACTCCAAAAATACTAAAGTTCATTTGTAACGATAAAGAGCCCATTACCTTTTCTAATATTTTATTATTTGAGATTTGTTTTTGTAAATTTTCTGGTAATTTGTCTAGCATCAAAAATGCTTCAATTTTATGTGGTAAAGTATTTTTATTTTTTAAAACACCTTTAAAAGACATCTGTTTAAATGATTTTTCATCTTGTGTGAGATTAGTTAAAAGACTTTTATCTAGTTGTAATTTATTTTCAAAATATTGTAAAACTTTTCTCACATCTGTAAAATTTACTGTTATCTCTCTTTTACTATTAAAATATCCCGTATTACTCACAATTCTTACATCTATACCATGAGAGCTAAGCTCTTTTTGTTTTTTCACTATTATTGTTTCTATAGTATCTTTAGTAAAGTACGGAATACTAGAAACAGCTGACCCTATTACTATCATTATCGCAACTATTACATATATTACTTTTATCATTTACTTTTCCTATGAGTAGAGCTAACTTTGTTTTTTAAAAGAGAAGCATCTCTAATGATTGTATTATAGATTAATACTTACTCTACACTACTATAATGTAACTCTAATCCCTTAGAAGTAGTTACAAAACCATTTATATTAATTTTACCTTCATGCACTAAATTATGATGTTTTTTACATAATGGTATGAGGTTAAATTTATGATTTTGATTGATGTGTCCTATGAACCCTTGGTCATCTGCTTTTTGTTGCTCTTGGATATGATGTACATCATCTACTTTTGCTCCACATATTGCACATGAAGTTACATATAAATCTTTGTTATAAGTACTTGTTTTCTTTTGAGATAGTCTTTCTATTGTGTCATAATCATCAGTAAGACGTTTACGGATACTATTAGCAACACTTAAAAACTCTTTATCCATATGTAAAGATTTTGCGAACTCTAATCCATACATACTACTTCCACTTCCATGTGAAAGTTTTCTATTAAAGATAAGTTTATCATCATCTTCGTTGTATAAAACACTCAAATGTAAACAGATAATATTTTTTAGTTTTTCTATCTCTGTTATTTCTGGTAACTGATGAAGATGTGTAGCAAATACAAAAATAGATTTTAAAGTAGCCAGTTTTAAAATGGCAGAGGCAACTATACTTACCCCACTCATAGTTTCTGTACTGTGACTTATCTCATCCCCTAAAACTAAAGAGTTAGCAGTAGCACGGTTAAATATATTTTTAAGTTCTAGCATCTCAACGGCAAATGAAGATAAACCTTTAGCGATATTATCACTTCCAGAAATCCTTGTAAATACCTCATCAAATAAACAAAATCTCATAGACTTTGCAGGTACATAAAATCCAGCTTGTGCCATAATCACAACTATCCCTATAGATTTCATCAGTGAACTTTTACCACTACTATTTATACCATAGAGTAAAACACCATGCATTTTATTGTCCATCATATTATCTGGTCGTGCATTTTTGATGATCAAATTATCTTTTTGATCTTTACTTGCCATATTTAGATCACCCAAAATAATATCATTTGGTACATAGATACCATTTTGTTCTGTTGATTCAATGATTGGATGTCGTAGGTCTATCACTTCTATAAAATTTGTTTTATTTTCAGGATCTTGTTTGATAATTTTAGGTGCAACATAGTTGTATTTTTTGGCCGTTTTTATGTTTGAAACTGTGAGGTCAATTTCAGCTATAAACGAAACCATCTCTTGTAACATGATCGCAAATTTATTTTCATAAAATTCTATTTTTTCTTTAAATACGAGTTTATTGAGTTCTATAATTTTGTGTAAATTATGTACATATTTATCTGAAATAGTTGCTGTGAGTTTATTGGTTATTTTTACACTTGTTGTTTGTACTTTGATATTAAAATCTTTAAACAAATATAAATCATCTTCAATGATAAGATGAGACTCTAAAAGCTCTTTTTTTATAGAACTATATCTATTTTTAGTAAGCCCAATAAAAAAGCCCTCTTTGCCTAATCTATTTATAGGTACAAGATTTTTATCTTCACTTTTTAAAAATTTTAATATGTGAGTTCTAAAAATATCAAGCTGGTTTTCTAATGCAAGATTTTCTTTTAAAAGTGCATCTATTTTACTGTCTATTCCTTGAGCTATAATATTTGAATCTATATCTTTTAACATAAATTTACCACAATTTGTTAAGTCAAAAGTATCATCAATAGTTTTAATAAATATATCTATCTCTTCACTACTACAAGGTGGTTTTACAAAATTATAATTTTCCATAAAAGAGACTACCTCTTTGATAGAACCTAAAGAATCGTATAAATAATTTAATTCAAAAGGGTGTAAACGATTAAGTTTGATTCTTCTTAAAAGTCTTTCTATATCGTAAATATTACTCAAACTGTTCTCTATTGGTGCATGATAGTCAAAAAGGTCAGATGATAGTTTATATCGTCGTAAGAGCTCTTTTTCATCTTTTATAGGATGTGTTAGTCTTTCTTTTAAAAGTCTTTTTCCCATCGCTGTTGAAGTATTGTTTATCAGTTTCAATAAATTTGGCTGATGTGGTGTTTCAAGGATATTTAACTGCTCTAAAGCGTTGTTTCCTAAATAGATATATTTACTCACATCTAACTTAATAGGCATAGATAATTTTTCTATAATTTTACTATCATGTCCTATAACAAAATCTATCAAAATAGCTAAACTTTCACTTGCTAACGCATATCGTTCCATGTTTAAATGTTCTATGGGAGTAAGTAATGATTCTATTTCAAATACATTTTTAAATAGCTCATTTTGATACGATATTTTAGGTCGAATTTGTGAGATATGAAAAGTTTTATGAGAGAGTTCTAAATACTCACATACCTCTTTTTGGTCTATGTTTTTATCTAAAAACGTTACAACTATCTCACTTGTTTTGTGCATATTCATATAATTAAATACTTCATCAAGTGCAAAACTAGGATCTTCACTTGTACCAAATACTTCATTGAAATAACACTTTCCAGTTGTTACATCTATAGCACTATATCCTACTAGATAATTTCCACGTACCTGATCTACAGTTATTGAAGTGATATTATTTTCGTCACTTGAAACAGCAAAATCAAAATTTGTTCCAGGAGAGATAATAGCTTCTAAAACTCTTTTTACATTTGGTGGATATCCCACTTGTTTTATGATAGCTATTGTATATTTTTGTTCTTGTATGATACGATTTATATGTTTTTCAAAAGATACAGCAGGTACTCCTGCCATAAGAGGATTTGATTGGTTGTTTTCTAAGATTGATTTATTTTTTCTTGTAAGTTGGATATTTAATAGTTCTGCTATTTCTCTAGCTTTTCCTATTTGTTCCTCATCATTATTTACTTCGTACACTTCAAAAAAAGTACCTATTTCAATAAGTACAATAGTATCTTTACCATATTTATTTTCAAATAGTTGTTGTAATTTAAAATAGTGTTGTGTTAATAGAATCGATTTGTCTTCTAGTATCTCTTGAACTTCTAATCTCATGTTAGTTTTCAGTGCTTTTTGTATCATATTTCATTCTTTTATTATATCTAAAATAATTTAATTAGATTATATTTCTTTGATTTAAGCTCTAAAATTGAGTAAACAATCACCACAAGTTTTATTGACAATAGCTAAGTTAGGCACTTGGGTATACATTTAATAATTTTATTTATCTTTATTTGAAAAAATAAATAATTATGCTATTATTCTAATAAGACAAAAACTATCCTATTTGAAATGGAGATAAAAATGAGTGATAATAAAGATATAAAAAAACTTCTAGCAGATGATTACAAACTTGGCTTTGAAACGCTAATAGAAAGTGATACTTTTGCTGTAGGATTAAATGAAGATGTCATACGAGCAATATCTAAAAAGAAAGATGAACCTGAATGGTTATTAGAATTTAGATTAAAAGCATATGCAAAATGGTTAACAAAAGAGGAGCCAACTTGGGCTAATCTTAACTATCCAGAAATAGACTATCAAAAAATAGCCTATTATTCTGCACCTAAACAATTATTAGATTCTTTAGATGAAGTAGATCCTAAACTTTTAGAAACTTATGAAAAGTTAGGTATTCCTCTTGAAGAACAAAAAATGTTGGCGGGTGTTGCTGTTGATGCGGTATTTGATAGTGTAAGTGTAAAAACTACTTTTCACCAAGAGTTAGAAGACTTAGGAATCATATTTATGAGTATTAGTGAAGCTGCACATAAACATCCAAAACTATTAAAAAAATATTTAGCAAGTGTTGTTCCTATAAATGACAACTACTTTGCCTGTTTAAATAGTGCTGTTTTTACAGATGGTTCTTTTGTATATATTCCAAAAGGTGTTAGATGTCCTATGGAGCTTTCAACATACTTTAGAATTAATGCACAAAATACAGGACAATTTGAGAGAACTATAATAATTGCAGACGAAGATAGTTATGTATCATATAATGAAGGATGTTCAGCACCATCAAGAGATGAAAACCAACTTCACGCAGCTGTAGTTGAACTAGTAACATTAGATAATGCAGAGATAAAATACTCAACAATCCAAAACTGGTTCCCAGGTGATGAAGATGGAAAAGGTGGTATATATAACTTTGTAACAAAAAGAGGTCTATGTAAAGGTAAAAATTCGAAAATATCATGGACACAAGTAGAAACTGGTTCGGTTATCACATGGAAATATCCAAGTTGTATTTTAAAAGGAGATGGTAGTACTGGTGAGTTTTATTCTGTAGCCATTTCAAGTAAAGCACAACAAGCCGATACTGGAACAAAAATGATACACTTAGGAAACAATACAAAATCGACTATTATCTCAAAAGGTATTTCTGCTATGAAAGGAAGAAATTCATATAGAGGTTTAGTAAAAGTATCTAAAAAAGCACAAAATACTAGAAACTTTTCTCAGTGTGATTCTCTTCTTATAGGTAGTACGTGTTCAGCTAACACATACCCATATCATGAGATAAAAAATAGAACTGCACAGATTGAACATGAAGCAACTACTTCAAAAATTTCTGATGATCAACTATTTTATTTAAGACAAAGAGGGATTGATGAGGAAAATGCAGTTGCTTTAATAGTAAACGGTTTTTGTAAAGAGGTACTAAATAATCTTCCGATGGAGTTCGCAGTAGAAGCAAAAGCTTTACTAGATGTGACTTTAGAGGGAAGTGTTGGATAATGGGAAAAGGAGAATAAAATGTTAAAAATAGAAAATTTAAATGTAGAAATAAATGGTAAAAAGATACTAAACGATTTTAATATCGATATAAAAGATGGTGAAATTCATGCACTTATGGGTGTAAATGGAGCTGGTAAATCAACTTTAGTAAAAGCTATAAGTGGTCACTATGATACAGATATTACATCTGGGACTATCACTTACAATGATAAAGAAATAACAGGATTATCACCAGATGCTAGAGCAAATGAAGGTATTTTTTTAAGTTTCCAAGCCCCAGTAGAAGTACCAGGAGTAAACAATAGTTACTTTTTAAAAACAGCAGTAAATGCTAAAAGAGTTTATAATAAAAAAGAAGAATTAGATTCAATGGAGTTTATGAAACTATTAAAAGGAAAACTTAAAGAATATAATCTTGATAATTCACTTTTAAAAAGAGGATTAAATGAAGGTTTTTCTGGTGGAGAGAAAAAGAAAAATGAACTTCTTCAACTATTACTTTTAAATCCTGATTTAATTATGTTAGATGAGATAGATTCTGGACTTGATGTTGATGCTATTAAAAGTGTTGCAGAAGTGATAAATGGTATGATAAAAGAAGATGCTAAAAAATCGATCTTAATGATTACACATTACGATAGATTGATGGAGCTTATTAAACCTGATTTTGTACATATTTTAAAAGATGGTAAAATAGTAAAAACAGGTGATTATTCTCTTGCATTAGAACTTGATGAAAAGGGATTTGCAAATTTAGGACTAAATCATGAAAAAGCCTGAGCCAAATACTAATATAAATAAAGTAGAAACTTTAACAAATACATATAAATTTTTAAACAATGATACAACATCGTATGAAGTAAAAGAAAATGAAACACTTACTATTATTGATGTAATTGATACAGATTCAGAATCATCATTTCAAAGAGAATTAAAAGTAAATAATAATGCAACTCTTAACTATATAAAAATAGGTAAAAGTAAAAACAGATCAGATATCAAATATACAAATAAAATAGGAGAAAATGCAACTTTAAATATCTCTTATTTTGATTTTGGAAGTTCTATTAATACTGTAGAAACTAAACTAACAAATAGTAGTTCTAGTTTAAATATAAATGGACTTATAGATTTAAAAGGTGATGCAAAAGTAGAATATGATGTACTTATAGATCACCAAAATAAAAGTTTTTCTGATATAAAATTTAAAAATCTTTTAGCAGGAGATAGTTCTGCTAAACTAAGTATGTTTTCAAGAGTTGAAGAAACAGCAGCTTTCTCTAAAGCATTTCAAAATTCACAAACAATTTTGTTAAGTGATGATAGTTTTATAACTGTAACTCCACATTTAGAGATATTAATAGATGAACTTGAAGCTAGCCAT
>ENA-ORXI01002724-ORXI01002724.1-sediment-metagenome-genome-assembly--contig:-NODE-2724-length-12486-cov-7.831977_pt1 | contig 12486 bp, 10 predicted proteins | sample MGYA00237861_ERZ511468 | MGnify/ENA primary metagenome ERZ511468 (study PRJEB26299, sample SAMN06266213) | sediment metagenome | isolation source: Hudson Canyon methane seep mesocosm | place... | reverse complement strand
CCAAATTTTGCTTTACCATTTGCAACTTCTCTAAAAACACCTTTTATAGAACCAATTGGTAAATAAGCACTCATCGCGCCAAATCTAGACTCAGCAGCTTGGTGTGTAAAACTTCCTTCAGGTCCTAAATATGCTATATTTTCAGGTAATTCAAGGTTTCTAGATATTGCAAATATCTCTAAAAAAAGTGCTTCAATAGCAGCTTTATTTAAATTTCCTTTAGCTTCTAAAGATTGATTATAAAGTCTTTCTATAATCGATTTTTCTCGTTCTGGTCTATAAATAGCACCACCACTTTGTGCTTTTACAACGCCTACTTGATGTACAGTTTCCATTCTTTTATTCAGAAGTTTTAATACTTCATCATCAATACTATCTAAAGTATCTCTTAACTTTTTTAGTTCAACTGCTTCATTCATAAATGACCTTTATTAATTAAATTTCTTTTCTTTAGCATCTTTTACTATCTCATTTGCTAATGTACTTGTTTCTTCTGCAATTATTGAAGCTTCAGCTACCATTTTACTGCTTTGTTGAGTATCTTTTTTTACTAAATTTATATTTTCATTTATCTGAACGATACTCTCTTCTTGTGTTTGAGAGGCATCTGCAACATCTTTAATCAGTTTGATTGTTGCATCTATTTTTTCATTTAAATCAATATACCCTTCATTCATAGTTGTAGAGATTGCTTTACCACTATTTGCTTTTTGGGTTGCACTCTCAACTAAATTTTTAATCTCTTTAGCAGCCTCTGCAGATCTACTTGCAAGATTTCGCACCTCTTGTGCAACTACAGCAAATCCTTTTCCAGCTTCGCCTGCCGTTGCTGCTTCAACTGCTGCATTTAAACTCAGAATATTTGTCTGAAATGCAATTTGATCAATAATTGTAATAGCATTATTAATATCTGAAACTTGAGACGCTATCTCATCCATCTCTAACGTAGTTTGTTCGGCTAGAGTGATCCCTTTATTTACTGATTCAGTTACATTTAATGCATATTTTTCCATTCTTTTTGCATTCTCGGTAGTAGTTCTAATTACATCTGTAATAGTTTCTAGTTGATCAACACTATTCTCCAATTTTGAAGATTGAGAAGTTAAAAATTCTTGTATCTTTTCAACAGAATCAGCTAAAATATTTGCATCTCGATGAAGTTGTTGTCCATTTTGAAGATTTGTTTGTGAGTTTTCACACAAACTACCACCTAATGCATCAACTTTTTTAAATACCCTTTTCATAGTACCTTTTGTTTTATTTCCAGAGTTAATTCTATCTATATAATTATTATTATCATAAGAGTCTAAAACACCTACAACTCTATTTACATTATAACCTATTGCATCAATTAAGTTATTAACAATATCTTTTAGTTCATTAATTTCTGGACTATGTGCAACAGACGATATTTTAACATCATATATTCCTACACAGGCTTGACTACATACATCTTTCGCTTCTTTTAATACGGCATCATCTTTTTCTACACCTGATACAGTAGCCTCAATATTTTTATTGACAGACTCTATTAAAGTTCCTATTTCATCATTACTGTAACCATTAATATAACCAACCTCTTTTTGTTCTTTATTAATATATTTAAAGAACACCTCTAGTCCTTTTTGAAATACTTCAATTGGTTGTGTTGTATACCTAATAAGCCATGTCATAAAAAGTGTAATAAAAACCAATACCACAATTGCTTGAATCACAAGATTATTTGTAGTATTACTTATAATTAAATCTGACTCTTCAAGGTTAAAGGTTAAATCTATTACACCTAATACATCCCCAGTTTTTTGGTTTGTATGACACCCAATACAATCAGTAGTAGCTAGTATTGGTTTTAAAGAACGAATCGTATGTTTACTATTATCAAAAGACTCTAAAACTATTTCTTTTTTATTTGAAAAGACTTTTAATGTTTCAGGATCTTTTGTATATTCCGATGAAGAAGGAAAAAGGGCTATTACATCAAAACTTCCCGATATTATTAAACTCTCTAGTCCTTTAATATTATTTCGATTTGTTTCTTCTGCCTCTCTAATAATTTTAGTATTACCAGTCTTTATTGCAGTTCTCAAATTTAGAAATATTGAATCTGATAATTGATGTAGTGCTATTTTTGCATTTGACTTTGCTAAATCTTCCATCTTATAAGTAGAGGTAAATATGAAAATTAAGTTACTAAGAATTAAAATTAAAATAGTAGGAATAATTATCTTACTTCTTATATTCATGTTTCTTAATAATCCCTTTTTCTTGCCCATTCTTACCCCTTCTTAGTTTTCAAAATATTATCGAAGATATTCCTCTTCATGAGCAATAAGGTCTTCAAAAGTTTCTCTTCTTCTAATTAATCTATCTTGTCCATTTTCAAGTGCAATTTCAGCAACTTTACCTCTAGTATTATAATTACTAGCCATTGTAAATCCATATGCCCCAGAACTATAAATAGCAACTAAGTCATTATTTTCTGTTTTTGGTAATTCAATATTTTTTGCAAAAAAATCTCCACTTTCACAAACAGGACCAACAACGTTACAATCACTTGCATTTTCAGATTTACCTAGAACTTCAATCTTATGATAAGCATCGTATAAACTTGGACGAATTAAATCATTCATAGCCCCATCAACAATTACAAATCTTTTTGATCCATTTACTTTTTCATATAAAACTTTAGTTACAAATGTACCAGAATTTCCTACTAGAAATCTTCCTGGCTCACATACTACTGTGATATCTAATCCAAATAAGGCATCTAATACTGTTTGCGCATAATCATATGTATCGATAAGTGTTTCATCATTATATACAATACCAAGACCACCACCAACATCAAAAAAGCTTAATTCAATTTTTAATGCAGATTTGATATTTCTTACTAAATCTGCAACTATGTTTACTGATTCTTTAATTGGTTCTAACTCTGTTAATTGACTACCGATATGACAGTGGATACCTATTGGTTCAATATTATCATTCATTTTAGAAAAAACATACATTCTTTTTGCTGTATCTATATCTACACCAAACTTATTTTCATGCAGTCCTGTTGAGATATAAGGATGAGTTTTAGGATCAACATTAGGATTTACACGAATTGAAATTCTTGATTTTTTTTCTAATTCTTTAGCTACTATTGCAACTCTATGTAATTCTGCTTCACTTTCAACATTTATCATTAATATATCTAACTCTAATGCTTCTCTTATCTCTTCATCTGTTTTACCAACACCTGAAAATATAATTTTGTACTTAGGGATTCCTACTTTTATTGCTCTTTTTACTTCACCAATACTTACACAATCTGCACCACTACCTTGGTCACCTAAATGTTTTACTACACTTAAATTTGAGTTAGCTTTTACTGCGTAAGATATTAAAGATTTTCTTGCTTTAAATGCATCTTTTAATTCATTGTATTGTTTTGAAATATAATCAAAATCATATACGTAATACGGTGTTTGATATTTTTCTGATAATTCTTTAAAGTTTATTGCCATTAATATTCTCTTATTTTTAAATTTAGCAATTATAATAGCTAATTTTTAGTAATTATCGTCTTAATAGCTTCTATTGGTATAATTTTAAAATTTTATTGTAGAGTTCTGTATATTGAAGGGGATCAACTGTTGTATTATAAAGACGTAATGCATAATGTAAATGAGGTCCAGTAATACGACCAGTTTTACCGGAAGTTCCTATACGTTGACCTTTTTTTACTTTTTCTCCTTGTTTTACATCAAAACTATTCATATGTGAATAATAAGAAAAAGCACCTCTTCCATGATCTATATAAATAACATTACCTAAATAAAATCTATGCATAGTTAATACCACAATACCATTATTTGTAGCATAAATATGTGTTCCTACTTTTGCTCTATAATCTGTACCAGTATGATAACTTTTTGTTTTACCATTATAAATTCTTGCATTTCCATAATTGCTTGTTATTTTAGATTTTATGGGATCTTCGAAAGAACTATTAAGTGTCAAATCATATGGAGTGATTTTTGAATAAACATTTTTATATACGGCATTATACTCTTTTGTAGATCGTGTTTTATTTTTATTAGATAAAGTCACTTTGCCTTTGGATACTTTTATAATTTCATTTTGTTTATAGTTTCCATCAATGATTTCTATTTCATAATTTTTTTTAATCAAATTAGCATTGGTTTTATAACGAACTTGTACATTCTCTTTTTGTTTTTTACTATAATAATCAACGGGAATAAATACTCTATATTTTTTTATCGAACCCTTTATTGTAAACATCTGAAAAGTTTTATTTTTGTAAATTACATTTGGAGCTTGGGACAATTGAGTATCACTTTGTAAAACTACAGCAAAAGTTGTTCCATGTTTTATTTTTGTATGAGAGAGATTAATATCTACTTTTGAAAAAAGAGATACACTAAGGATAAATAAAAAAAGTAAAGTCTTCAAACTTAATAAAGTATCTGTATCGGTGATTTGTGTGTAAAGTCGAAATTAAAATTTCTTTTACACATCCAAATCTCGTACAAACCTAAAAAAGCCACATTAGTGGCTTTTTATTAACGGTCTGTACCATTCCAAGCAATAGCTGGTTTACCATTTTCATCAAAATCAACAGCAGGCATACCCATAATATTGTAACCATTATCAACATAGTGAATTTCTCCAGTAACAGCACTAGACAAATCAGAAAGTAAATACATACCTGAATTACCAACCTCATCAATAGAAACATTCTTTTTAAGTGGAGAGTGTGCTTCATTCCATTTTAACATAAATCTAAAATCACTAATTCCTGCAGCTGCCAAAGTTTTAATAGGACCAGCCGAAATAGCATTTACTCTAATTCCATCTTTTCCTAAATCTTCTGCAAGATATTTAGTAGTCATCTCTAAAGCAGCTTTTGCCACACCCATAAGATTATAGTTAGGAATGTATTTTGCTCCACCATAATATGATAAAGTAAGTACAGAACAGTTGTCACTCATAAGAGGTTTTAATTCTCTTACAATTTCGATTAAACTATAAACAGATACATCCATTGCTACATCAAAAGCATCTTTTGTGATATCATAAAATCTACCAGATAGTCCTGACTTTGGTGCAAATGCAATAGAATGTACAATAAAATCTATTTGTCCCATATCTTTCTCTAAAGACTCTTTAAGAGCTTTTATCTCATCTGGATTTGAAACATCACATGGATATACGTAATCACTACTTCCAAAGTCTTCTGCAATAGGAACAACTCTTTTCTTTAAAGAATCATTTAAATAAGTAAATGCAATTTCAGCACCTTGTGCTTTACACTGTTTTGCTATACCATATGCAATTGATTTATTATTTGCTACGCCTAAAATTACACCTTTTTTACCATTCATTACCATTTTGTTTCCTTGCTATTATTTACTATTTATTACTTGTGATTTCTATCATCTCTTTAAAGTCTTCTATTTTCCAAGACCCACTACCTATTAAAGTTCCATCAACATTTGGAATATCTAAAATTTCTGAGATATTAGAAGTTTTTACACTTCCTCCATATAAAAGAGGCTGAGTAATTTTTTTCTTAATCTTTTTATGAATTAATTCTATATCTTCAGAAGTTGGTACCTTACCAGTTCCTATTGCCCATACAGGTTCATATGCAATAATTAAATTTTCATAATCTAAATCAATACCTTCAAACTGACTCCAAATATATCCTAAAGTTTCAGTCATACCTGTTTCTTTCACTTCCAAAGGTTCACCAACACAATAAATTATTTTATATCCTAAAGCTTTATAATAATTATACTTATATGTGATCTCTTTTTGTGATTCTTGTAAAACATGTCGTCTCTCACTGTGTCCAATAAGAATAGTTTTAACATTAAATTCATCAAGCTGTTCTGTACCTATCTCTCCTGTAAATGAACCATTTTTTGTGTAATATGCATTTTGTGCACCAATTGTTAAATTTTCTACGGTATCAAAGTCATTTAATGAGCTAGCTGTTGGGAAAATGTATACATCATTTTTTATCCCTTTTTCCTTTAAAAAAGAATTTGTATTATCAACAAACTCTTTTGTAGTTTTTCTTGTATGATTTGTTTTAAAATTACTTGCTATAATTTTCATGATATAAACCTTTGTATTCTATATAATCGCAATTTTATCATAATCTTATAAAAATTATAATTATATTGATTTTAACTTATCTTTTAAAATAATTTTTCCTGCTTCAACACCAGGTTGATCATAAGTATTTATTTGTACAAATTTCCCTATAATTGATGTTAAAAGTTGAAAATTAAACATAAGAGATGCAATATTATATTCATCAACTTTATCTATAGTAATTACATCACAAGGGATATCTGACATATTTTCAATAGACTCAATAGTTGCATTGGCTTGTGCTTCTATTAGTTCTGCAAATGTTAAGCCATCTACATATTCCAAATCATCAAACCCATCTAATGTTTCTGAAGGAATTGTTGTATTATCTTCAAAATCATTAATTTTAATAAAAGTTACTGTTTTATCTCTTTTACCTTCAGCAATTAACTGTAAAAAAGAGTGTTGATCAACGGGACCCACAAGACCTATAGGAGTAAGAGCCTGTTTTGTTTCATTAATATTTATTTTCCCTAAACTTTCACCCCAAAGTTGTATATACCATTTATTAAATCCCTCTAAAGCTGAAGAATAAGAAAATAAGACATTAACATTAAATTTTATTTTATTTTCTACCATAAATCTAGCTTTTTGCATCAATGGCTCATAATATTCTTCTTGATTAAAAAAACTATTTCTTACTTTTTTTGCACCACTTAGTATATTATCTATGTCTACTCCAATTATAGCTAGGGGTAACAAACCAACGGCAGAAAAAACCGAAAATCTTCCACCAACATTTTCTGGTATTTCAAATGTTTTAATATTATGTTTATTTGCATATGTTGTTAATTTACTTTGTTCTTCACTTACAATCACACAATTTGACTTATCAATTGTTGTCAAAGTATGAAAGTATTTAAATAAACTTATTGTTTCAATCGTTGTTCCAGACTTACTAATTACTACAAAAAGTGTATTTTTTAAATCTAATTTAGAAAGTCTTGATTTTATATCCATGGGATCAGTTGATTCAAAAAAATGTAATTTTTTTTCATAGGTATTTGCAATTTTTAAAAAATTATAAATAGCAATTGTACCAAGAGTACTTCCCCCTATTCCTATAATCGCTATATCTTTTTGTTTTACATTTTTTGCATACTCTTTAAAAATGGCAGTATCTTGTAATGGTAAATTATAATATCCAATATCATTTATTTCATCTTTTATAGATTCAAAGATTTCTTCATTTGCTTTAATTTGGTAAAAATTTCTATTATATTGCATTTTTACCCTTTTTGATAAAAATAATTTGTGGCTTCAACAAAACCATCTACACTACCACAGTCAAATCGTTGTCCTTCAAATTTATATGCTAATACTTTTCCCTCTTTAGCCAATGTTAACAAGGCGTCAGTTATTTGAATTTCGCCACCTTTACCAGGTTTTGTTGTTTTTATTACATCAAATATTTCTGGTGTTAAAATATATCTTCCAATAATTGCTAAATTTGAAGGAGCATCTTTAGGTTCTGGTTTTTCTACCATATCATCAACTTTAAAAATATTATTAGATATTTCAGACCCAGAGATAACACCATATTTATTTGTATCTTCTTTAGGAACTTCTTCGATAGCTACAATACAACAATCTGGATGTAATTTATGTAGTTCAGTCATTTGTGATAATACAGACTTTTTTTCATTATCACATAAATCATCAGGAAGAATAACAGCAAAAGACTCATTTCCGATTAGTGTTTGACCTGTTAAAATGGCATGCCCAAGACCTTTCATTTCAATTTGCCGAGTATAAGAAAAAGTACAAGTTTCTATAATACTATTTACACCACAAAGTAGTTCTTCTTTTGAACTACCTGATATACTTTTTTCAATATCTGTATTCGCATCAAAATGATCTTCAATTGCTTTTTTATATTTACTTGTAACTATTGCCATAGTCTCACATCCAGCACTTATTGCCTCTTCTACACCGTACTGCAATAATGGCTTTGTCAAAACAGGTAACATCTCTTTTGGTATAGCTTTAGTAGCTGGTAAAAATCGCGTACCATAACCTGCTGCTGGAAATAAACATTTTTTTATCATTAAATCTTCTTTATTTAAAGTTTTTATTTAATTATTATATAAAAATTAAGTTTAAACTCTGTTTCATTCACAAATAAATAGATATTAGATATAATAAGTTATATATAAATATCAAGGTTAATAATGACAAATTATGATGTAATCGTTGTAGGTGGTGGACATTCTGGAATAGAAGCTAGTTTATCAGCTGCAAGAATGGGTAAAAAAACATTACTTATTACTATGTTAGTAGAACAAATTGGAGCAGCTAGTTGTAATCCTGCTATTGGTGGACTTGCTAAAGGTCACTTAGTACGAGAGATTGATGCTCTTGGTGGAGAGATGGGTCTTTGTACAGATAAAACAGGTATTCAGTTTAGAATTTTAAATGCTAGTAAAGGTGCAGCTGTTCAAGGTAGCCGTGCTCAAATTGATATGGATGAGTATAGAGAATACATGAGAAATGTAACTCTTAATACAGATAATTTAGATGTCTATCAAGATGAAGTTGCAAGTTTACTAGTTGATAATAATGTGGTAAGTGGAGTGGTTACTAAACTGGGAGAAACATTTGAGTCAAAAAAAGTTATCCTAACTACTGGTACATTCATGAAAGGTCTTATTCATATTGGTGAAAAACAATATCCAGCTGGGCGAGCTTGGGAAGCACCATCTACTACATTATCTGATCAATTAAGAGATTTAAATTTAAATGTGGGAAGATTAAAAACAGGAACACCTGCTCGAATAAATGGTAACTCGATTGATTTTTCAGTAATGGAAGCTCATGGAGGGGATGAAAAACCACATCCATTTAGTTTCAGAACAAATAAACAAGAGTTTAATCCTACCCAATTTCCTTGTTATATTACATATACAAATATTGACACGCATGATATTATTCGAACAAACTTTGATAGAGCACCACTTTTTACAGGACAGATAGAAGGTACTGGACCACGATATTGTCCAAGTATTGAAGATAAAGTAAGCAGATTTGCAGAGAGAGAACGTCATCAGCTATTTTTAGAACCTCAAACAAAAAGAGCAGAAGAGTATTATATCAATGGTCTTAGTTCCTCTTTGCCTATTGATGTACAAAAAGAAAAAATACATTCTATTGTTGGTTTAGAAAATGCAAAAGTTGTACGATATGCATATGCAATCGAGTATGACTACATTGATCCAACGGAACTCTTACATACTTTAGAAACAAAAAAAGTAAAAAACCTTTATCTTGCAGGTCAAATTAATGCAACAACAGGGTACGAAGAAGCTGCAGCACAAGGATTAATTGCAGGAATTAACGCATCTTTAGCAATAGATAACAAAGAACCTTTTATTTTACGACGAGACGAAAGTTATATTGGTGTTTTAATAGATGATTTAGTTACAAAAGGGACAACTGAACCATATAGAATGTTCACAAGTCGTGCAGAATATAGACTTCTTTTAAGAGAAGAAAGTGCAGATATGAGACTTATGGGATATGGTCATAATTTTGGATTAATTGATGAAGAAATATATACTATCATGAAACATAAACAACAAACTATTAATGATGCAATAAAATTTATGGAAAATATCTGGTTTACATCAAAAAAAGAAAATTTAGCATTATTAATAGAATTAGATGAAGATAAAATTTCAGATAAAATTTTACTTGTCGATCTAGTAGGAAGAAATACTATTACAAAAGAAAAATTTGATAGACTTGTTCCTAGCTTAGCACATCTTGAAGATTATTTAAAAGAACAAGTAATTATTGAAGCAAAGTATTATCGATATGTTGATAAACAAAAAAAACAAATTGATAAAATGAAAAAACTTTTAACTTTAAAAATTCCAGAAAACTTTATTTTTGATGATTTACCAGGTCTTTCAACAGAAGTAATTGAAAAACTTAAAAAGTTTAATCCACCAACACTTTACAATGCATCTCAAATAAGTGGTGTTACACCTAGTGCTGTTGATATTATTCATTTACATATAGACATGAAAACTAAAAAAAGTAAAGTGTGATAAAACTATCATTTATAACTAAATAAAAGGGAACTGACATGAAAAAACAATTTAAAATACTTCTTTTAACACTTGTACTAAGTGTAATAAGTTTAAATGCTCAATCATTAAGAATAGAACCAAATGAATTGATAAAAGATATCACTGGTTACAAAATATTAGATACAAGAACTTCAGTGATATATAAAGAGGGGCATATAAAAGGTGCTTTAAACTTTCCTATTTCGTTAACATATGAACATATAAATAATAATGGTAAATTAACTAATCCCATTAAAATGCAAAAAATTTTAAGAGAGTTAGGATTAAATCTGAATTCTGAAATTATTGTGTATGATAATGGAGATTTTTTTGATGCTTCTCGTTTATTTTGGGCATTAGAAGTTTATGGATTTACCAATGTAAAATTATTAAATACTGGCTATGATTCTTGGGATTTATCATCATATCCAACAAGTACAAAAATACCCTCTGTTAAAGAAAGTAAGTATATTGCACAAATTAATAATCAAAGATTAGCGACTAAATTTACAACACAAATAGCAACAAAAAATCCAAATCAAATTATTATAGATGCAAGACCTGAAAAAGCCTACAAGGGTGAGGTATCTGCAGCTACAAGATTTGGACATATTCCAGCAGCCAAAAACTTTCCTGCTTCACATAATATTAATTATGAAAATGATTCACAAAAACTGCAAACTATTTCAAAACTAAAAGAGATATATAAAAATATTGATAAGAGTAAAAAAATTGTATTGTATTGTGCAGTAGGTAGAATTGCAGCTACAAACTACTTTGCACTTAGAGAATTGGAATACAATGTTTCAAACTATGATGCATCGTGGAAAGAATGGGGAAATGACAATTCATTACCTATAATTAATCTATCAAAAGACTAAATTATGTGGAATCGTTTTAGTATTAAAGTTCAACTTATTCTTTTTATGACATTAGTTATTTCTATTGTTGAAATAAGTACACTATTTGTAATATTAGATATTCAAAAAAAAGATAGTAAAAATAATGCGATACTAGATGCCAATACGATTACAAAATCATTAAATAACGATTTACTAAAAGTTGTATTAAATCCAACTACAGACAATTTAGCTGATATTACTTTTAGACTATCCGCTTTTAAAAAAATAGATGGATTAATATTATTAGACACACAACATAAACCAATTTTTACTTATGGTGACGAGAAAAGTATTCTTAATCAAAAAACTCAAATATTAAAAGAAAAAATAATTCTTACAGATGAAAATATTTTTATAAAAGAAAACTTAGAAGCAGAAAATTATACTTTTGGATATACATTAATAAATATTAACTTATCACAATACAAACAAAAACATCAAGATATTACACAAACAATTTTACTCATTTTTCCATTTACATTATTGCTTGGAATTATCATCAGTATATTTCTAAGTAAAAGTTATACTCTTCCCTTCTCAAGGCTTTTAGCAGCAATGAAAGCAAGTGATCCTACAAAAGATAAAATTACAATAGTGCAAACATCTGCGAAAAATGAAATTAGAGAATTATTTGATGAGTTTAATATGCAGATGGAACAAATCAATAATTCATCTAAAGAAGTTAGACTGTTAAATGAAGAAATAGAAGATACACAAAAAGAAGTTGTATTTACTATGGGTGCAATTGGTGAAAGTAGAAGTAAAGAAACTGGTAATCATGTTAAAAGAGTAGCCCAGTATTCAAAACTTTTGGCACTCTTTTATGGGTTAAGTGAAAGTGAAGCAGATATGTTAAAACAAGCAAGTCCAATGCACGATATAGGTAAAGTAGCAATTCCTGATGCCGTATTAAATAAACCTGGTAGGTTTACACAAGAAGAAAGAATTATAATGGATACTCATGCACAATTGGGTTATGATATGCTCAAAAATTCTCATCGTGAATTACTTCAATTAGCAGCAACTGTAGCATATGAACATCATGAAAAATGGGATGGTACAGGATATCCACAAGGTCTTAAAGGTGAAGAGATACATATTGCAGGAAGAATAACAGCTTTGGCTGATGTATTTGATGCACTAGGTAGTGAAAGAGTTTATAAAAAAGCGTGGGATGACGATAGAATATTTAATCTTTTTAAAGAACAAAGAGCGTTACATTTTGATCCAAAGTTAGTAGATATATTTTTTGATAATTTAGATGAATTTTTAAAAGTGAGAGAACAATTTAAAGATATTTAAATTGTTTTTATTGAGAGAAAAAGTATAGTTTAAAAACTATA
>ENA-ORXI01002723-ORXI01002723.1-sediment-metagenome-genome-assembly--contig:-NODE-2723-length-12488-cov-18.640722_pt1 | contig 12488 bp, 17 predicted proteins | sample MGYA00237861_ERZ511468 | MGnify/ENA primary metagenome ERZ511468 (study PRJEB26299, sample SAMN06266213) | sediment metagenome | isolation source: Hudson Canyon methane seep mesocosm | place... | reverse complement strand
ATTACCAGATCACCTTCTAACAGGTACAAAAAAGGCCTGAAAAACAAGTTTCCAGGCCTTCTTAATAAACTCACTTTCTTGCTTTTTAATCATTGCAACATTAAAATCAAAACACTCCCTCTTATACCTCCCAAACTGCATTACCAATTTTTGACAGCCTCACCCCAGAGACATCAACAACCTTTATGCCTGCCATGTCCTAAATCAAATATTTACTGCTTATACCTTCTGCCAACAAGTCAAAATCACTTTCCTCACTATATGGCAACACACCTAATAGCGGAATAGATACTTTGTGACTAATCGTGGAAATATTTTCCTCTTGCATTGTCATTTCAGGATCTAGGCATACCGCTATCCATCCAGCACATGCTAATCCCGACATCTGGATTGACTGAACTGTTAACCGAGCATGATTAATACATCCTAATTTAATAGCCACGACGACAATAACCGGTAGCTGTATCAGCTTTGCTAAGTCTGCAATATCATCAACATCATTCAATGGTACCAACCAACCTCCAGCGCCTTCCACCAAGACAACATCTGCACTATGTTTTATTTTATTAAATGTTTTCTCAATGACATCCAATTGTACAGATTGGCCCATCGCTGCCAAATGTGGCGATACAGGCTGCTTAAATGCATAAGGGTTGACTGTTTGGTAAGCTAAATCGACTGATGCATTTTGCTGCAATAACAATGCATCGTCATTCTTTAACTGCCCATCTTGCCAATCACACCCTGCTGCAACAGGCTTCAAGCCAATAACTGACAAGCCTTGTTTTTTAAAAAAACGCATGAGCGCAACGGTTACCCAGGTTTTACCCACATCAGTATCAGTGCCGGTAATAAAAAAACCTTTTTTCACTTCCGCACTCCTGCACTAACAAAAATAATTTCATAACTTGCGGGAATCATTTTATTGACCTTAAGTTTTTCATAAACAGTAATCATTTTTTGCATATCAGCTTTAGTGGTTATTTTTTTATTTCGCCCTGCCAACACGTTATGTGCGCCAATACCTTTAAGTTCTCTCATTAACTCAAAAACAGACGAATAATGAGATTGATAAATTTTTGACTCGATAGAAATATCTGTGAAGCCCGCATTTTGTAGAAACGTTTCTAATTCACTTAATGAATAGAAGCTATTAACATGCCTATAATCATCAACCTCAGCCCATGAGGACTTCAATTCTTTTAATGTTTGCGGCCCAAATGTTGAAAAATAAAGCCGTCCATTTTGACCCAGAACCTGCTTAAAACCATTAAAAGTTTCTTTTAAATTTTGACACCACTGCAATGCCAAGTTTGAGACAATACTATCAACCGAACCTTCCATCAAAGGCAACTGCTCAGCGTCTGCACAAATATAGCGAACCTTATCACTAGATTTTAGTTTATCTCGAGTCACTTCCAGCATAGCTAACGCTATATCAACAGCAACCACCTGCTCCGCACGGCAAAGGGACATTAATTGCTGCGTTAAAAACCCTGTCCCACAACCAATATCAAGCAACAGACCATCAACAACCTGCCCGTTTAAGCTCGCTCTATCTAACAATTCAAGCCCCACTTTTCTCTGTAGTGTTGCCAAGCCATCGTAGGAAAGCGCCGCAGATCCAAATGACTGCCTGACTTGCTTTTTGTCTATTGAAATTAAAGCACTCATAAAAAACGATTTAATATTTCAAGTACAGTTGAAGGGTGGGATAAAAAAGGCACATGCCCAGCGCCAAGGATTGTATTAAGCTCGCATTTGGGCTGTAATTCCTGCATACACACCCCTGCCTGAGAGGGAATCAATGTATCTTTATCACCCTGAATAATATTGACCGAACAAGTCAGAGCCATCAAACTCTCCCTTAAATCAGCCGTTTTAAGAATATCCAAACCACTTTTCAACACGTTTTCTGAAGGTGGTTCACAGGCATTTATTTGTTGTTTAATATCTTTAAGCAATGCCTTACCATTGACCAAGCCATTGACTTGGAGCCCTAAGAATCGAAGTAAAGTCGCCTGACAGTTTAATTGCAACATTGCAGCAAAATCATCTAATAACACCAAGCTCATTCCAGGCCAATCTTCTGTATTAATAAAATGTGCATTGCCTGCCATAAGGATTAACGAGTCGACACGTTCAGGAAATTGTTTTGCCATATTCAGAGCTACCGTAGCCCCTAGCGACCAACCGAGCACAGCAAAAGACCGATCAGGTATTTTTTTAACTAAAACCTGCGTAATCATATCCAGATCGTAAGGTTCTACCGATTCACTTAACCCATGACCAGGCAAATCTAAACAGACCACTTGATGATTTTTAGACAACTCCTGAGCAAATTTCCGCCAAATACCGGTATGCATTGCCCAACCATGAATCATCACAATAACAGGACCATGCCCGTATACTTCTTTATGAATTTTTATCATAGAGCAATCGAATCCAGAGAGTCTAACAATTGATCAACATGCTCTTTCTGATGATTAGCAGAGAAGGTAATTCGTAATCTAGCCTCTCCTTTTGGAACGGTGGGTGGTCGAATTGCACTCACTAAAAACCCTTTTTCAAACAAAGCATTACTTATTTCAACAGCACGCCGACTTTCTCCAATAAGGATAGGCTGTATAGCTGACTCGGATGGCATAAGCTTCAAACCCAGTTGCTGAGCACCTTCCTGAAAATATTTAAGCAAAAACCGTAACTGCTCCCGTCGCCAATTATCTTCAATAAGTAATTTCAAACTAACTCGCGTTGCTTCCGCAACTGCAGCGGGTAATGCAGTGGTAAACACATAAGTTCTGGCTTTTTGAATGAGGGTCTCAATCAAATCCTCTGACCCCGCAACAAAAGCACCAAATGTTCCAAAACCCTTACCTAATGTGCCCATCAACACAGGTACTTGTTGCTGATTTAATCCATAGTGCTGAACAATACCGCCACCCGTTTTACCCAACACACCAAAACCATGCGCATCATCCACCATTACACAGCAATTCTCCTGACTGCTCACATGGGACAAACCGGGTAAATCAGCCAAATCACCATCCATACTAAAAACCCCATCAGTAACAAGCAAGGCCTTACCCTCTCCAGAACGCTTTGCCATTTTGCACTGCAAATCATTTAAGTCATTATGTAAATAACGTTTAAAACGGGCACCAGATAGCAGTCCGCCATCCAACAAAGAAGCATGATTCAATCTATCCTCAAAAACGCTATCGCGACGACTAAGCAAAGCAGATATAACGCCTATATTGGCCATATAGCCGGTAGAAAACAGTAAAGCACGATCTCGCCCGGTAAACGCAGCCAATTCTTCCTCTAAAGCATGATGACTTTGACTATGCCCACAAATCAAATGCGCAGAACCACTACCGACACCATAAATATCTGCAGCATCTTTAAATGCCTGAACAACTTCAGGGTGATTTGCCAAACCCAAATAATCATTACTACTGAAATTAATAACTTTCCGACCATCTATTTCAATATTCACCCCTTGTGGCGATGATATTATGCGTCTGCTACGGTATAAATCGTTCTGCTTTTGTTCTTGTAACTGTGCGGCAAGATCAGTAAAACCACCTGTCATTCTGCGTAACTTGAACCTGCAGATTTAATACCTAAACGCTCAAATAATCGCAAATCATGATTACTCATAGGATTATCAGTCGTTAATAGCTTATCACCATAAAAAATGGAATTTGCACCGGCAAAAAAGCATAATGCTTGCATTTCATCAGACATTTCCTTTCTACCCGCCGACAAACGCACTCTGGAATGTGGCATTAATAGTCTGGCTACGGCAATAGTTCTGATAAAAATCAAAGGATCTAAACTATCAATTCCATCCAACGGTGTACCTTCAACTTGCACTAGCATATTAATGGGGACACTTTCAGGATGCTTAGGAAGATTAGCCAACTCAATCAATAAATTAGCCCGATCAAGATCAGACTCGCCCATTCCAACAATACCACCACAACAGACATTAATACCTGAATCTCGCACTCGCTCCAAAGTATCCAGGCGGTCTTGATAAGTACGTGTAGTTATCACTTCAGAATAATAATCTTCTGAGGTATCCAAATTATGATTGTAATAATCCAGCCCACCATCTTTTAATGCTTTCGTTTGCTGATCACTCAACATACCCAAGGTCACACACGTTTCCATACCCAACGCTTTGACACCTTGAACCATTTCAACCACACGCTCTATATCTTTGTCCTTCGGGCTACGCCATGCAGCACCCATACAAAAACGTGAAGCACCTTGGTCTTTTGCCTGCTGTGCAGATTTAATCACATCATCAACAGGCAGTAATGCTTCAGGTGTTAAATCAGAATCATATCGTGCACTTTGAGGACAATAACCACAGTCCTCTGAACACGAACCTGTTTTAATACTGAGCAAACTACTAATTTGAACCTCGTTCGGATCAAAATTTTCTCTATGAAGAGTTTGCGCTTTAAACAATAAATCATTAAATGGTAGCGCATAAAGTGCTTGCACCTCGTCCACTTGCCAATCATGCCTGACTGACAAGAGTCCTTTTAACTGTGCTTGTGATGCGTTATGTTCTATATTGGGGTTTGCAGACATCCGTCTAATCTCCGATTAAATACAAACTTGTCAACCTGAGTTAACAAAAATGGTAAACAACTGGCTTAATATTATACAGGAATGCATCCTTCCGCCCACCTGTATCTTATGTGGTGATTCTGGTTTTAACTCTCAGGATATTTGTGAGGCTTGTTACAGCGATATACAAAAAAACATTTCTTGCTGTTACCGTTGCGCCGAAGTATTTGAAACAACCAACATAGCACCACAACTATGCGGACACTGTCTAAGCAAAACACCTCACTTTAATGAAACTTATGCACCCTTTATTCATCAAGGTATAGTGCGCCATTTAATCGCCGCATTAAAGTTTCAAAAACACTATAAAAATGCGCGACTATTGGCTAACTTACTATCGACACACCTTGATAAAACAGCTGAGACACCCGAATTAATCATTCCCATGCCTCTGCATAAGCAACGATACAAAGAACGCGGTTTTAACCAATCGTTTGAAATAGCAAAAACGGTGTCAAAACAGCTTAAGATTCCCATAGACTCACGATCCTGCATCAGACAAAGAAACACACCCCACCAAACAAACTTATCAGCCAAACAACGTCACAAAAATATGAATAATGCATTTCAAGTAATAAAACCCATCGATGCACAACATGTTGCAATTCTAGACGATGTAATGACAACAGGGTCCTCTGCCAATGAACTGGCAAAAGCTTTGAAAAAATCTGGGATAGCACGCGTTGATGTATGGGTTTGTGCCAGAGCATAAATCCATACATTGACTAAAGCCCTCTCCAAAGGGAGAGGGTTGGGTGAGGGGAAATCATAACGCTGTTAAATTCAACTAACATGCATTCCATCCCTACATCCAAAGCAATAAGACAACCAAATCTAAATCATTTTCGAAATCAAACCCGCAATTCTTTCCGTTGCCCCCTGGTTTTCATCCACAAACTGCCTAGCCTTCAAAACCATTAGCTCTCGCTCTTTCTCGTCCTGATATAAATGCGATACCGTTGCAACAATTTCCTGCTTATCAGCACACTGTACTGCTGCATTTAACGCCAAAACCTTAGCTGCAATTTCTTTAAAATTAACCATATACGGACCAAATAAAATTGGCACATTCATAATTGCAGGCTCAAGAACATTATGACCGCCCACAGGCACCATACTCCCCCCCACAAAACATAAATCAGCCGCTCCATATAACTGTTTTAGCTCACCCATCGTATCAGCAATATACACATCGTCATCGTCAGTACAGGGCAAATGAGAGCTTCGCATACAAGTCTTTAAACCAGACTTTTCAGATAACTTCTGCACCTCTTTAAATCGCTCCGGATGCCTTGGTACAATCACTAACAACAACTCAGGGATTCGTTGTTTTAATTGCGGATAAATATCAAAAAACACATCCTCTTCTGCTGTATGCGTACTGGCCACAACAAAAACAAACCTATCTGCAAATGTATTGTGCCTAATGGTTTGTGCTTGCTGGATAACCTGCTCATCAATACTTATATCGAACTTTAGATTTCCTTCAACACTTACTAAGCTTTCTGACGCTCCAATTTCAACAAATCGCTGCCCGTCTTCTTCAGTCTGTGTTGCAATCCAGCTTACATTTGCTAAAGCAGGCTTAACTAAGGATGGGATTTTTTTATAACCTTTAGCCGAATTCGCAGATAAACGCGCATTAATTATCATTAGTGGAATTTTGTTAGCAGCACATTGCCCATAAAGATTTGGCCAAATTTCTTTTTCCATAAAAATGGCAATTCTGGGCTTAAATACCTTTAAAAAACGGCTGACAACACAAGGCAAATCATAAGGCAAATAAACATGGCTCACCGTCTCTGACAAAACAGCTTTAACTCTTGCCGAGCCAGTAGGTGTTGTTGTGGTAATAAGAAAATTACTTGAGGAGTATTGTGTTTGCAGGTGCTTAACTAGAGGTAAAACAGCCTCAACTTCACCCACGGATACAGCATGTATCCAAATGACATTTTTGGGGTAATGATGCTTATAAACAGCCAAACGTTCAGTCCAGCGATTCCTGTATTCAGGAGCCTTGAAGCCACGCCAGAATAGACGTAACAAAATAATGGGTACTAAAAAGTAAAAAAGAACAGTATAAATAAATCGCATAGAACAAGAATAATGTAGGAGCACCACCCTCGGTGCAATTGATAGAACCAAGCTCTACACAATAAGCAGTCTATTTATTCAGCCATTCCATATACAAACGGACACCTTCTTCGACTGACTTAAACTGATGTTCACAACCAGCCGCTCTTAAGTTATCAAGATTCGCCTCAGTAAAACTCTGGTAACAACCTTTTAAGTGCTCAGGAAATGGGATATATTCTAACTGTCCATTTTGATGGTAATCCAGCACCGCATTAGCCACATCATTAAAGCTCTGGCTACGTCCTGTACCGGTATTATAAATTCCAGAGACCTCTGGATTATCTAAAAACCACAGGTTTATATCAACAACATCATCGATATAAACAAAGTCACGCTGCTGCTCACCATTACCATAACCATCACAGCCTTCAAATAAGCGAACTTTCCCCGACTCTTTGATTTGATTGTTTAGATGAAAAGCCACACTAGCCATACTGCCTTTATGTTCTTCGTGAGGACCATAAACATTAAAGTAACGCAAACCAACCACTTGAGCGGTTAATTTAGACTGGTATCGCCTTAGATATTGATCAAACTGAAATTTTGAATAGCCATAAACATTCAACGGCCCCTCATAACTCAATTGTTCTTTGAAATTATTATCATCTCCATACACAGCGGCACTAGAGGCATAAATCAAAGGAATTTTATGCGCTTGACAATAATGAAATAAAATCTTGGTATATTCATAATTATTCTCCATCATATAGCGTCCGTCCCACTCTGTTGTAGCAGAACAAGCACCCTGATGAAAAATAGCCTGAATATTTTCGGCTTTAAAAAAGCCCTGTTGCAACTTATCTAAGAAATCTTTTTTATCCAGATAATCTGCAATCTGACAATCAACCAGGTTTTTAAATTTAACCCCGTTAGTCAGATTATCAACCACTAAAATATCATCGTAACCGCGCTGGTTTAACCCCAGCACCAGATTACTACCTATAAAGCCAGCACCTCCGGTTACGATGATCATAGTCTTTACGCCTCAGCAGCAATCTCAATAGATTTTGTTACCACTACATCTGAATGCAAGTTGATATCAATATCATAAGAACCCACTTGACGGATAACACCTTCAGGCAACCTTACTTCATGCTTCTCAACTTTAGAACCCGCTTCAGTTATCGCATCAGCAATATTCTGAGTTCCAACCGAACCAAATAATTTGCCTTCGTCACCAGCTTTATGAGAAATAACAATTGTTAATTTCTCCAAGGCAGTTGCACGAGACTTAGCCGCTGACAGCTTTTCAGCTGCTGCTTTTTCTAACTCTGCACGACGCGCTTCAAATTCTTTGATTTTATCCGCTGTAGCAGGTACAGCCTTACCTTGTGGCACAAGGTAGTTTCTGCCATAACCGGCTTTAATACTAACCTTATCACCTAAGTCACCCAAATTGGCAACCTTTTCAAGAAGAATAACTTCCATCTTTAACCCCTTTTCATCGACATCACATCGAATAATAAGAACAATTAAGTTCTATTTTGATTTGAAATTTTATTTCGTAAGTCCAACCATGCATCAAGCAACCCCACAATAACTACAATAGCAATCATATGTGGAACTAACACTAGGGTTATATACATAAACGGCACTGTAAAACGCTTTGCTTTCGTTGCCGAAAAAACAGCATGCAAAATTGATGCGCCTACAAATGTATATAAAACAACAAAAAGAATAGTGATATTCCAGCATATTTCCGCAACAGTGCCAGACATAAGCCAAGCAATTGCTACCACTAAAACACTCACTGAAGCCACTTTAGAGCTTACTCTAAGAGACAAATATTCTTCTCTAAATCCACCTGGATTATACAGTGTCGCTTGCCACCATCTAGCTAAAAACAGTCCAAATAACAAACCATAGACCGTACCAGCAGCAAGACCACCCGTCATATAATGAGAAAACAACTCAATTGACTGCTTAACATCCCCAACAGATACATCAGGGTTATTAATCATCATAGGCTCAACCATCTGCCCAAGAATTGAATGCCATAATAATGCTGGATCCTCAACGTACAGGTAAAAACCTATCACACCAAAAATGCCCAACATTACCGCTATCTCAATAGCGACAGATAGATGCTTCCCTTCTCTTAAAACAATTGAAATTACCCATATAGGCAGCCATAAAACCAACCCATACAATAATGCAAATTGAAAACTACCAAAAAGAAAGAATCCTAATAGAGCAGCAGAAAGACATGCACAAACAAGAACATACAAACCCTCATTAGCACCACGTCTTAATGTAACCAGTGCAACAGCTGCTGAACTTACAATACTTACAGGAGGCAAAAGCAACGATAACAATGCCAAAGAAGACGCAACCAACATGGCCTGCACCCTCCCCTTCATTATATAACTCGCTAAAAACTGCATTTTGCCTACCCAGTTTTATTTATGCGCGTCGCAAAATGGTAATAAAGCCACATAACGTGCTTGTTTTACCGCTGCAGACAAACGTCTTTGATATTTTGCTGGTGTGCCCGTGATACGGCTAGGAACAATTTTCCCTGTCTCCGTAATAAATTCACTTAATAAATCCAGATTTTTATAATCAATTTCTGGAGCACCTTCGCCACCAAATGCACTTACTTTGTTTCGTCTCATGTTACTAGCCATGACAATCCTCTCAAATGGGGTTATTCAGAATCTTCTGTCTTTTTTTCGCTTACTTCAGCTTCAGCCGAATCTTTTTTCTTTGCAGATTCTTCTTCAGCTTTAGCAGCAGCTTCTTCTTTAACTTTAGCCGCTTTATGCTCTTCCGCATTAGCCGCAGCAATTAAAGAAGGCTCAGTGATTGCTTCTTTTTTTACTAAGGTCATGCTACGCAAAATCGCATCATTGAAACGAAAACCACTTTCCAGCTCGTCTAAAGTTGCTTGATCGCACTCAACATTCATTAACACATAATGTGCTTTATGAATTTTTTTGATTGGGTAAGCTAAATGTCTACGTCCCCAGTCTTCAAGACGGTGAATGGTACCTGCAGCTTCTTCTATAGTCGCTTTATAACGATCAACCATAGCTTGAACTTGAGAGCTTTGATCAGGATGGACTAAAAAGATGATTTCATAATGTCGCATATTTTCTCCTTTCGGTTAAGCCTTCCATTTTGTCATCAAAATGGTAAAGCAAGGATGGAGCCAAGGCTCCGATGAACCAGCCATTATAATTTCTTTATATTATTTTGCAATAACTTTTTTAAAACATGCACCAACTTTGTTACCAATTCATTTTTGACAAGCCAAACAACCGCTCACTAAAAGTGAACTGAGATAGAGTACGTGATGACTTAAAGTCATAAAACAGAACAGTGGAATACCGTAGAACTGTTATGCTTATTCTATATTAGTGAAGCCTAACCCTTGATTTCCCAGCACCCTACCTCTATAATCACGTACGGAAACCCCGTACAAATAAAGAGACATAAAATGGACACCATAAGTGTTAATAAATTCAGAGATAACATTAAAAGTTTTGTAGAAAAAGTAGTGACCGAACATATCCCGCTTAAAGTAACACGTCGAAATAATGATGATTTTGTTGTTATTAGTGCCGACGACTGGGAACGCGAACAAGAGACATTGTATGTATTACAAAACAGTGACTTAATTAAACAAATTACTGCATCTAGCGCATCTCATCTATCCAACAAGGGGTATAAACCAACAACTAGAGAGCATAATGAGATCACTGGTATTTGAAGGTAACACATGGACTACCTATGAAAATTTGAGGCAAAAAGATCAAAAACTACATAAGGCACTTTGTCGAACACTTAAAGAAATGCTTCGCAATGATCCCTCTACCGGCATAGGAAAACCGGAAGCACTAAAACATAAGCTTTCAGGTTTATGGTCACGCCGCTTAAGCCAAAAAGATCGTTTGATTTACAAATATGATGAAAATTACATTTATATTTTTGCCATTGGCGGTCATTACGATAGTCATTAACCATCAGAGTGGCAAGCAGACTTAGGATCTTTAAAAAAATAAACTTACCCGCTTGGTTTAGTACTCAGAGAGAAGGCTATTGTAGCCAAGTCATAATATGTGGGTATGATCGTTTTTATGAGATCCCTTAACACTCTTACGCCAATCGAGCCTAACCTCATTGGCTCTGATTGAGGCTCGTAAACGGCCTAATTCGCTACCAACCAATATCCACTCAAATAACTCAGAATGGCTACCACACCTTTCAAGGCGCAACACATCTTCAGTTACTTCATAAATTAATAAGAAATTTGGTTGAATATGGCATTCCCATTTTGGCTTCCAATTTCCTGATAAACAGTGCGGAAGATAATCTTCTGATAAAATTCCGTGAGTTTCCAATATTTCGATAGCAACTAATAATTTATTCGTATTTTGTCTTGAGTTCTTTTTTGCTTTTTTGAGATATTTCTTAAAGCGATTTGTGATTGAAATTTCTCTCACATCACATATCTCGGAGTTCCTGAAGATCTACAGATTGAATATTTTCCTCTTTAAAAGCTTTAATTGTTTTCTGTTTAGGGACTTTTAATTCAATAGGAAACTCCCCCCGAATAACAACCTGCTTTAAAAATAAACGCATTGCATCTGATGTTGACATGCCTATTGAAGCTAATATCTCTTCAGCTTGTCCTTTGACTTCTGGAGCAATTCGGCATCTAACAGTAGCTGAATTTATTGTAGTCATAACTTTGCACCCATTTGGTTACTTACAAATAAAATATAGCACAAATGCACCACAAAATAATGTGTTATTTTCAAACAATACTTGAAGCCAAAAGAAGACCAAAACGCTCAGACTCAATTAAAAGCATTACCCTTAAAATCTTTTGATCGCCTATCCCCTCCCCGCGCTTTTGGTTTAGCTTGACGAGCCGTTAGCTTCTCAATTTGCTCTTTAAACTTATCACCCCCAAGAACCCAAGCCTTATTTGTTGCTAATCGAATTTCTTCTATATCAACATCAGCCATTTGATTATTAAATAAAGCTCTATAGCGCAATAAACATTCAGTCGCATCACAACCTAAAGCTTTATAAATCAGATGAGGAGTAATCAACACGTTTGTTTCTCCCATTGCATTACAACGATAACTAGACCATGGGTACTCTCCAGCATATAAAACCATCCCAGCTCGCACAGGGTTCAACTCTATATATCGACTGCAGATTAATAAATACTGCTCACTATCAAGCAAAGTAGCTCTATAACGGCCTTCCCATAATGTACCCGTCCTCCGATATTGGTAATTAAAATATTGAACATAAAAACGCCCTAAAGACTGCATAACCTTGCTAATACCATTTTCTGAATAAGGTGTAATTAACAAATGAACATGATTAGTCATCAACACATAAGCATGGATCTCACACTGAAACTTCTGGCAAGCATCTTTCAGTTTTTCCAGATAAAAATCATAATCTTCATCAGCCACAAAAATAGCATCACGATTATTACCTCTCTGGATCACATGCTGGGATTGACCAGGTATTGAGAAGCGGGGGAGTCGAGCCATGCTGAACCTATACGGACTGTAAATACTAAAACCAAATAGAGTATAACTTATTTTTGACTTTCAATCGAGTCCGGTCGAGTAGACGGGTTCTTCCGACAAGCTAGTCAATGATTCGATAATACTTTTATTGTACACTTCGCTGCACGCAGCTACTGTGTGATTTCTAACCATTACTCTATTCTCATCAGT
>ENA-ORXI01002720-ORXI01002720.1-sediment-metagenome-genome-assembly--contig:-NODE-2720-length-12504-cov-6.282530_pt1 | contig 12504 bp, 11 predicted proteins | sample MGYA00237861_ERZ511468 | MGnify/ENA primary metagenome ERZ511468 (study PRJEB26299, sample SAMN06266213) | sediment metagenome | isolation source: Hudson Canyon methane seep mesocosm | place... | reverse complement strand
TCAGGCAAACTATCACTGTATTCATCTTTAAATTCAGCTATTTTCTTTTCTAATAATTGTACTTTTCGCTGAAACTTATTACCTTCCTCTTCTAAAAAATCTTTAGTTTCTGTTGCTCGTGCAGTACGCGTACGTACATTCTGATTCAAGAATTCTGTTACTAAATCATTGGCTACTTTTTGAGCTAATTGTGGATTTTGATCCATGAAAGACACTGTGAAAGCGATACTCGCTCGTCGTGAGCGTCCACTACGAGGATCAGTAACATTAGCTGACACCATCTCAACACTAATATTTTCTCTAAAGGAAGCAACATATTCGGATGCAGGTCTCTTTTTATCACGTAACTCTGGATATAGTTGATATTTGTTCACCACATCCATCACTTTCGATGTTGTCATTATCCGTTGTTTGATAACTTCAATTCGCTGATCCGCAAAGCTAGTGACTGTTGATTTCACTAAATCACTTGGAATCTCTTGTGATTCAATCAGAATTAAACCTTCTGATTTATATGTTGCAGGTAACATATAAGCTACAGTTGCACTTATAGCAATTAATATAATTGCTGGAATAATAACCAGATAAATTCGACGTCTAACAATATCTAAGTAATCACCTAGCCCCTTTACTTCTTCATCTTCCATTTAATACTCTTGATATTATCGAGATGCCCGCAAGCCGTCCCAGTTATAACTAAGCGTTGCCATGATAGAATTACCTACCGCATCGCGACTTAACAGACCTTCTTCTTTTTGTGAGCGATAACTATAGGCAAGATTAAGGCCTAAATCCCTTTCAAACTGCCATCTTATTGATGGTGAAAACTCGTAATATTTACGTTTTTGGTTTAATTGATTTTCTGATTCAAGATAACGGGCACTTACACTTGTTGTTAGAGTTTCAGTCAGACTTCTTGACCAATGTACGTTAACTTTCTTCTGCTCATCTACTCCACCGTTGCTATTGGGTGACAAAGTTTGTGATGCGCCCAAAGTTAAGCTATCTGTTTCATCTTGCCGAGTTGCTGAGACGTCCAATGATGAACCTGAACTACTACTATCCGCTTTAAAGCCAAAATCATCGACTAGTGTACTTTCTAGTTTTCGCATACCAAAACGACCATCGACTAACCACAGCTCTGTTATTTGATAATTTAGCAGTGCCAAAAGGTTATAATTATCATGCTCGATTGAAAAACTAGTTAGTGTACTTTCAGCTTCATAGTTATAGACTCCAATACTTAAGCCGGCACTCAGCTTCTCCGTGTACTGACGCATCCAATCTGTTGTTAAGGTTTTTAATTCATTATCATTACCACCAAAACCACTATCATAATCTTGTTTTGTATAGACTGCATTAGCAGATAATGTATCTCTCTCCGTTAGTTGGTAACTATATGAGGGTGCGATTGTTTTTGTTGTTTGCGTTGAATCGGTTCTGAAATTACCCGTATCATCGGCTGCATTATCCCTTGTTGCAGTTTCAGCATATGCGAGGTTCAATCCAAACTGACTTCTTTCCGTATTAAATGAGCTATTTAATCTAGCAAAAGGATCATCACGATCCTCTAGGTCAACTGATGACCATCGTTCAAGTCGATATCCTACACTTAAACTAACATTTGAGTTTTCATCTCCACGGCTTGCATTTAATGTTGGAGTCAATCCATAGCGTGTGCCGCTTTCTTCATTATTCTCACTCATGAAGACGTTATCATCGTATTCAATAGAAGGATTCAGGCTGCCATCTATTGAGTATTCAGCAGCCTGAACACTAGGCAGTGAAATTATTAACAAAACTAAACATAATTTATACATATTAATTCAATGCTTCTTATGGAATAACGATTACATCGCCACTCATTAATATAATGTTTGTTTTTAGGTCTTGGCCTTTTTTAATTGCTGCGTAATGAACAGGAAGTGTCTGTTGTTTCTCACCATTACGTCGAATCACTATAATATCGTTCTCTTTTGCATAAGGAGATAAACCACCAGCAAGACTAAGAGCTTGCATGACATCAATATTCTTTGTCATTACAAATGAACCAGGTTGGAGTACTTTACCCATAATATGAACAGTATTACCACTCACTGATACTACTGATACTGTAACAACTGGATCAGATAAATATTCAGCCAATTTTTCTTTCAGGCTTGATTGTAATTCAGTGACAGAGTGTCCTTGTGCCGATAACTCTCCAGCAAGAGGAAAGGAAATCATGCCATCAGGTAAAATAGCCACTTGTTTTTGTAATGCCTCTTCATTCCATACTGAGATATCGAGTACATCACCAGCATTTAATAAATAACGTTCTGAAGCTATTGCAACATTAGTCATTACAAAGATAAAAAACACCACAAAACTACTTCGTAATATTTTTGATAACATAGATTTACACTCCCTAGCTAAAGTTATTGCTAATCATACCTTATAAACAAACAAAAAGGGAGCCGAAGCTCCCTTTTCTAATCATCTAACACTTTGTTATTTGATTCTATAAATTATGCCGCTAATGTTGCTTTACGACGTAAACCTAAGAAACCTAATAATGCAGGTGCAAACAAGAATAGTGCAGCTGGTACTGGTACAGCGCTAGCTGATACACTGTAATTAACAAACGTAGCTTCTCCAGCTAATACAATATTGCTAACTAAAATGCTCAATTTATTAGTTAATCCAGCAGTGATAAACGCCGAAAATACAGTTTCTTCAGTGATTGTAACAGCTGAAGCACCATCAATTGACACGTCCATTGACACAAGATTTTCTGATGGTTCAAAACCACCAACATTTACAGTCACAGGAGTAGTATCTGAAGTAGAAATTAAAAACTCAGTAAACGCAGTTGCGTCATTACCATTTTGTGATACAACAGTAGCATCTTGAGGATGTGGAGTACTAACTCCACCGTCAATATGCAGAGTTGCAGCATTTGCTGCCACTGCGAATAACATACTTGCTATAAAAAGCATTACTTTTTTCATAATATTTTCCTTTATTTAATTAATGAAGCAATGCAACCCAGCCATCTTTAGTGAAACCATTACATAAAGACCTGTGATTTTCCGTCCCTGACTCACATCAAGTTTGGCTAAGAGTCATAATCATACAATATAATTATGACCGTTTAATTACATCTTCTTTCAAAACCTTTGCAAGAAGACTTAAGAACAATCTACAACAAGTGATTATTAAATCCTATTGTACCTTGGTACTAATATGTGATCTACATCACACTTTTGTAGCGCGTGATTAAGATAATACCCACCTTTTTTCTTAAATGCAACTTTGTGATGCAGTTCACGTTTATCTTTTTCTTTCTTCAACGATGCTTTCGTGGCTAATTCGTGGCTGAAGCCACTCCTACGGATATTAGAGCCGAAGTCTCACTCAGGAAAAATTTTCAACATCTGTTCAAATAAATTGTTTTCAATACGCATTTTTATTAGTAAAACCTCTGAATATAGTGAGAAAAATGATGGATATATCTAACCATAATGTCCATGACTGAATATATTGTAGATCGTAATGAATACGTCCTTCCATTTTATCCAAAGTATCTGTTTCACCTCTAAAGCCATTTATTTGCGCTAAGCCAGTAATCCCTGGCTTTACTTTATGTCGTAACATATAGCCTTGGATCTTTGACCGATATTCTTCATTATGCGCAATGGCATGTGGTCTGGGGCCAACAATTGACATTCCACCCGCTAAAACATTAAAAAACTGTGGCAGCTCATCTAATGATGTTTGTCTTAGGAATGCACCAAACGGTGTAATCCGTCTATCGCCTTTTGTTGCCTGGGTAACTTGATGACCATTCTCTGCCACGGTCATTGAGCGAAACTTCCATACCCTTATTTTGTCGCCATCAACACCATAACGATCCTGCTTAAATAAAACAGGTCCTTTAGATGTGATTTTTATACCCAAAGCGATAAACAACATCGGTATAGCAATTAAACAAAGAATGAGCGAGCCTAAGATAATATCCTCGAGCCGTTTTACCGTAGTATCTAGACCTGAAAATGGTGAATCAAAAATACTCACCGCTGTGACTCCCTGATAATCAACCCATCGTGAATTAAGCAGGTTAAAGGTAAATAAATCAGGTACCAAATAAACGGATACTGTACTGTCAGAAAGTTTGTTAACGATGTCTTTGATGCGGAGCTCTGCTGATAGTGCTAGCGTGATATAGACAGCATCTATTTTGCCTGCCTGACAGTCACTTATCAATTGCTCGATATTACCTGCAACTTCAATCTCTTGAGTTTCTGCTGTACTGTTTGCTCGCTCTTTATTATCACTCGCTCTATCATCGTAATAACCAACTAATCGATAGCCAGTCCAATCCATCTGATTAAACGCTCTTTCTAACCTTTTGCCTATTGATGTTGCACCGACAATAGCTACTTTCCTTGTATTCAGGCCTCTTGAGCGAATCACCCCTAAAATAGCTCTTACCATTGCATGCCAAGCAATCAATTCAATAGGGGTCAAAACAATCCATGCTGCGATAAATGGGTCTGAATAAGCATTAGCGTGGATAAAAAAGAAATCCAGACTAATTAATGTAAAAACACCTGTTACCCATGAAAAAAAGACTATTCCTGCTTCGTCTCGAAGATTAGCACCTCGCCATGAACGATAGGCGTCTTGAGATTCAGCAAAAAAATTAAATAAAATGATCGAGAACAATAACGTCCAGATATAAATGGGTTGCCACGTTACTTGAAACATATCAATCAATGCTAAAAACGTCAGTAATATAATGCCACTATCAATTAGACGTGATATCGCATTTAATTTAGAATCGTAACGCCTTATTTTTCCTTGTCGTTGCATCTTGTCTCTATTCCTTAATATTCTATTTTCAACATCGATTAATCACGATTATAGTGATCTTCTAGACGGACAATATCGTCTTCGCCTAAATAACTTCCAGATTGGATTTCAATTATTTCTAGTGGTACACGGCCTGGGTTGTGCAAACGATGCTTTGTTCCTAAAGGGATAAATGTTGATTCATTTTCACTCACTAAGGTCACCGTTTCTCCACACGTCACTTGTGCAGTACCTGTCACGACCACCCAATGTTCTGCTCGATGGTGATGGAGTTGTAATGATAATGAAGCACCAGGATTAACGGAAATCCGTTTTACTTGGAATCGTTCACCGGTATCAATCGCATCATAATGGCCCCATGGTCGGTAACATTTACGATGACTAGTGGCCTCATCACGATCTGAGTCTTGCAGTTTAGACACAATAGTTTTGATGTCCTCTGCATGGTCTTTATTTGCGATCATAACTGCATCTGGCGTTTCAACCACAATAAGATTATCGACACCTAACACGCTAACTAAACGATGCTCGCTATGGATATAGGAGTTACGCACATTGTCAATAACCACATCGCCCACTATGACATTGTTATCAGCATCTTTATCATGATTTTCCCATAGCGAACACCATGAACCAACATCACTCCAACCTGCTGCTAACGGAATAACGACTGCTTTATCCGTTTTTTCCATTACAGCATAGTCTAATGAATCTGATGGGCAGGCTTCAAATTTAGCTTGATCTAGTCGAATGAAATCAAGATCAGAATTAGCATCCTTTAACGCTTTTTTGCAACTAGCTAACATCTCAGGAGCAAAACGTTCTAGTTCTTGTAAGATGGTTGATGCCTTAAACATAAACATGCCGCTATTCCAGTAATAACGCCCTGATATCATGTATTGTTCAGCTAAATCTCGATTTGGTTTTTCAACAAACGCCGTTACTTTACTTAATGATGCTTTGTCCTGCGCCTCGATATAACCATATCCAGTATGAGGACTGTCTGGAATGATGCCAAAGGTCACCAATTGTCCTTGTTGTGCAGCTACTTCGGCTTGACTAATGGCGTCATGAAAAGCTTTTCTATCATGAATCACATGATCGGCAGCTAAAACCAACATAACAGGATCATCACCTTGTGATTGTGCTTGCAATGCAGCAATTGCAATTGCAGGGGCGGTATTTCTGGCACAGGGTTCGAGTATTATTTCAGCTTCATCGAACGCTATTTCTTGTAATTGCTCTGCGACCATAAATCGATGATCTTCATTACATACAATGATTGGCGGCTCAAGTTTTTCCAAACCACTTAGTCGAGTTAGGGTCTCTTGAAATAATGAATAATCGCCAAATAAATTAAGAAATTGTTTTGGTTTATTTTTGCGTGACAATGGCCACAATCGTGTGCCACTTCCACCAGACATAATTACAGGGATCATTATTTATAATTCCGTTCAAAAAGTTTCATGTTGATGCCATTGCCATGCTGTGGCAATAATATCTTTAATATTTGTATATTCAGCTTGCCAATTAAGCTCGCTGTTCGCTAAAGATGCATTAGCCACTAGTATAGCGGGATCACCAGCTCTAGGAGCTTCAATATCATAAGGTATCTCATGCCCTACCACCTCGACTGCAGCTTGAATAACTTCTAACACACTAAATCCACTGCCATTACCTAGGTTAAATGCATACGCGCCATCATGTTGAACTAAATAGTCACCCGCTCGCATATGTGCCGTAGCAAGATCGTTAATATGTATATAGTCACGAATACAGGTTCCATCTGGTGTTGGGTAATCATTACCAAAAACTTTAAGGCCTGCTTGGCTTGTGTCATTCACCGATTTTAAAATATTCGGTATTAAATGCGTTTCAGGATCGTGTCGTTCACCAATTTCTGCTTCTGGATCAGCACCACATGCATTGAAGTAGCGTAAGCATACTGACTTCAATCCATAAGCTTGATGATAATCTTGCAAAATATCTTCAACCATTTTTTTTGATTGGCCATATGGATTTATTGGCACTCTCGGCTGACTTTCATCGATCTTATTTACATTGGGTATGCCAAATACAGCGGCAGTAGATGAAAATACTAACTTATCGTGATCTGTTTTGACCATTGCATCCAAAACATTCATGGTTCCCATCACATTATTTCGATAGTAGCTCGCTGGATGTTGAACAGATTCACCCACTAGTGATTTGGCACAAAAGTGCATGAGAAGATCAAAAGGCCCATGTTCAGTCAATACCTTTTCACATTCCAAGGGGTTTAAAATATCACCTTCAACGAGTGGCCCCCACTTTACTGCTTCTTTATGGCCGGTGCTTAAATTATCAAACACGACTACATCGTGACCTTGTTTAAATAATTGCTTGCAGATATGTGATCCGATATAGCCCGCCCCACCGAGAACAAGTACTTTCACTTTGTGTTCATCCTTAATTTAACGAATTATCGACGTTTATGATTTAAATTGCGTTTCTAACGCTAATACAAATTGATCTAACATATTAGCAGGTAGACTATTTATGCCGGCCGCAGCTTTACGGCCACCGCCCGTTGGAAATTGACTGACAAGCTCATCTGCACCGGATTTCCGATTTAGTGGGGCTCTAACACTGACTAAATAACTATCATCTGCTTTTTGAGTAATCACTGCATGAGCGCGATTAGGAAACTTATTTGCCAATTCATTACCAAATACACCACTCACACGTCTGGCCCAGACTTCATCAGGAAATTCTATCACCGCAGTATCATTTGTTTGGTGAATTATTGGCGCTTGTTCCGCTAAGGCCATATCGTGTTGGTAGCCGTTCTCTAGCACACTGTATGTTTCCGGATCATGCTCTAGAAACTCAAATGGCGTATTGAAATGGTGGAGTTTCTGATACAAATCAGCTGGGTCAAAAAACAAGTCGTCAATGTTCGCACCATAACCATTGTAATTAAGTAATATTCCCAATTGCTTCAACGTGTTTAGTTCAGCATCTGTAAAACCACTCTGTTTTCCAAGTGTTGTGGCTGTGTCGAACAAGTTATCACCAAAAGCGGCGGTTATTGCCCATGCTCTATACTGTCCATCTAGGCGCTTATCTACAATTAATGAGGTACAGGTATTAGCATCAAGTTCTATTGATAACTGTAGCATTGGGTGCTGGATTAAATCACCTGTTTTATGATGATCGATATAGTCTATGGAGGCGCCATCATCTAATAATCGCTTAACATCGCCTACATTTTTCTCAAATGAAACATCGAGAACAGTAATAATCGAGTTGTCACCCTGCTCTACTTGTTTCAGCAAGTTAATATCACGTTTAATACCCGTGATAATACGAGCCTGTTGTGGTTGAGCACGGCGAAGTTGTATCAGTGCACACAATCCATCAGCATCGCCATTGAACACATCGATATAGTTCATTATTCAGCCTTAGCGTAAATAATTTGCTTGGCTAATAGATAATCAATAATTTGATCTGCACAGTCCTCTATACCAAACTCTGCTGATTTAATGACTATTTCAGCCGCTTCTGGTGCTTCGTATTCGGAATCAATACCCGTAAAGTTTTTGATCAATCCATCGCGCGCTTTTTGATACAGACCTTTTGGATCTCGTTGTTCACATTCTGTTAACGGTGTGTCCATATGAACTTCAATAAACTCACCTTGTTCAACTAACTCACGTACTAATTGTCTATCGGCACGAAATGGCGAGATAAACGCCGTAAGAACGATTAGACCCGCATCAGCAAAAAGCTTTGCGGATTCACCTATTCTACGGATATTTTCCACTCGGTCTGCATCAGAAAAACCTAAGTCGCCATTTAAGCCGTGACGTACATTATCACCGTCAAGCAAATAAGTATGGTGACCACGTTGATATAACTTTTCTTCTACCGCACCAGCAATTGTTGATTTTCCTGCACCACTCAATCCTGTAAACCACAAAACACATGGCCGTTGTTGTTTTTGCTCCGAGCGGTTCTCTTTAGTGACTGGGTGTGGGTGCCAGACAATATTGGATGTTGCCATGCTTTGAATTCCTTTTATCTATTGTTAGAAATTTTTGTAGTGAAGACTGCAAGTATAGCAATCAATTTTTTATATAGTGTTTTTTGATATAAGTAACGATCTGAGTGACAGAGTCATCGATACTGAGAAGATCCGTATCAATAACTATTTCTGCATATTGTGGTTCTTCATAAACATCACTCACACCAGTGAAATTCTTATATTCACCAGCAAGTGCTTTATTATATTTCCCTTTCAAATCTCTACTTTTACATGTTTCAATATCTGTTTTGACATAAACAACAACATTATTTTTAACCATGTCACGGATTTGTTTTCTTGATTCTCGGTATGGGCTGACAAATGAAGCAACTGTTGAAATCGAATTATTTTGTAATGTTTTGATTAAATGACCAATACGAGCAATATGACTGTTTCGCTCGTCTCTTGTGTAGCCAATATTAGGAATTAATTCTCTTATATCTTTTGAGTCAAGACGTTCAATAGGTATATTGAGTTTTTCTAACTCTAGAAAAACCCTATCTGCAATGGTGCTTTTTCCTGAAAGAGGTAATCCAGTGAACCATAAATTAAAAGGTTCAATTCTTTCCTTGCCCCATCTAATCTTGTGCCAACCTCGTTCATGCGCCCAATATAACCCAATTTTTAATACGCTCTCTATTAACCCCGCAACAATAGCTAAATCTAATCGGCCAAAAAATACATATACAATCACAACAGTTGTCGTGGTTGCAATCATTCGCCATGTTATGCCTTTAACAATGGAACGTTGATTTGTCTCCGTGAACATGATTTTCCCTATATAAAACTGTAGTGACACTGGAACTGAAGTCTAATTATTTAAAATAACTTTTGCCAAACTTTTACATTCTAAACATAAAAAACTTATCAACCAATAAGAATTAACATATCAATCTTTATTTAATATTATCTCAACTTGAGTTTAATCGTTAATTCGTTTATTTTTACGCTAAATATATTTTACTTTCACACCCTATATAAAGACTTTTGACAAGGAAATCATTAACAATGCCCTCTTCACCAAAAATACGGAAATGTTTATTTCCTGCAGCAGGCTACGGCACTCGTTTTTTACCCGCAACTAAAGCCATGCCTAAAGAAATGTTACCTATCGTCAATAAACCACTAATTCAATACGGTGTGGAAGAAGCATTAGAAGCGGGTATGACTCAAATCGGCTTTATCGTAGGCCGTGGTAAGCGTGCCATTGCAGATCACTTTGATAATAATTATGAGTTAGAGCATGAGATCCAAGGTACTTCAAAAGAAAAATATTTAGATGATATTCGTAATGTAATGGACACATGCGACTTTGTATTCATGCGCCAAAGGGAAATGCTCGGTTTAGGTCATGCTATTTTGACAGGTGAACCCATGATTGGTAATGAGCCTTTTGCAGTGGTGTTAGCAGATGATCTCTGTGCTAAACCAAGCGATGGCGATGACATGCGTGCATTAGGTCAGTTAGCAGATTTATATGATCGTTATCAATGCAGCATTATTGCTATCGAAGAAGTACCTATAGAAGACACAGAAAGTTATGGCGTTATTTCTGGTGAAGAAATTTCACCTGGAATTTATCAAGTAAGCGATATGGTTGAAAAACCGAAACCTGAAGATGCTCCGACCAATATGGCCGTCATTGGGCGTTATATTCTCACTCCAGAGATCTTTAAATATTTACGTAATACCCCACCAGGACGAAATGGCGAAGTACAAATCACCGATGCATTAAAAGCGCTTGCTCAAGACCGTCAAGTGTTAGCAGTAAAATTCAAAGGACGTCGTTTTGATTGTGGTGCCGTGGAAGGTTTTGTTGAAGCGACTAATTATTATTTTGAACATGAATATAATAAATAAGCTGAACTCGGGATAAGAGAAAAAGAGGTTTAGCTTTCGGTAAGCCCGTCATTCCCGCGTGTTTGTAGCCGGAATCTACTGTTTATAAACTAGACTCTCTTATCCAGAGCTCAGGTTAAATTAAGATCTACGCGTAGACTTCCACGTACAAAGCAGCGGTTTGACAATGTTTTTTAATATGCTGTTGCTGTCAAACTCGACATCAAGCCATCGCTGACATTATTGAACCGTTTTATAATCAAAAAAAGCGATATTTAAGACTAGGGAATATCTCGCCAGCCGAAGATGATAAAAACGTTCTAAAAACGGGTTAACTGCGTGCGTTAGTTTTATTGACCATTACACAGCAGAAAACATCAAATAATTTGAACATCACCATTACTTGCTGCGGCAGAAAAAGATAAGTTCACAAAATCAATACCAGAAAAAATTTGATAAGCATTTAAATCACGCTCTTTACCGAGTTGGAATTGTGGTTCAATAGCTATGTCATCAGATAATTTAGTACCAACCAAATGCCAAACTCGTTTATTTGATTTTTCAGCTAGCTCGAACCATTTTTTATTATCACTTGAGTGTTTTACAGCCTCTTTACGAGCATAATAATGATAAATTGAACAAATATGTGGTGTATAAATATCCCAACCATACGACCATGCTCGTATCGCAAACGTAATCTCCTCACCATAAAAATAGATATTAGGATCCCACGGTATTTGTTGAAACAATTCTGCCCGCGAGAAAATATATCCGCCTGCAACAAAAGCATTACGTTTAGGCTGCGATAAAACTCTTTTATATGATCGTAAATGTAATACATCTGATCTTTCATTAAACTCTTTCACCACTAATTGAGGTGTGGAATCATCTAATATATTAGGGGGCGTATATTGTGCAGGATAAGTTGAAAGTATAGACTTTTCCGAAGGACACATTTCCAGCATATCAATCATCTGCTCATCCCAATCTTGAGAAAAACGCATATGACTGTCGATATTTAAAATATACTCCTCCCCCTGCCATAAACTCATCGCCTGCACTTTTGCCCAGCACGCTCCTTTAGACTCCAAAGCATCAAAATCAATCCGTCTGACTTGTTCAGGATGTGTTTCTATTTGAAACAAAGCAACATCATCCTTAGCAATAAACTGCCAACAAATCCCCACATAAATTCGTTCGGGATACTTTGCTTTTTCAAATAAATCCTTCACCGTCCACTGGCATTCAGGATCGCGGTAACTTGCAATCGATACAAAAATTCTTTTCATTTTTTACACGCTTATTAAAATTAAGGCATAAAAAAAGCACCCGCAGATGCTTTTTTTATCGGTATAATTACACTGCACAGAGGCTAAGTCTTACACTCATGTTTTCGTCTTTTTTGTCACTCTACTCAATCGTTGAATTAATCAGTCATTATTTTCATCCAATAATCACCACTTGCCTATGCATTAACAATCGCATCATTATGCAAATAAAAATGTCCTTCATACCAACTTAATGCTATTCCACTACTCCATGGCTTAACAGTCAAAGCCAAACCTATACCGAACTTTCACTTGGCTTTAGCGGTAGCCAAGTAAAAGCCGGCGATAAACTGCCCGTGATGATCCGTAAAGACCATATTCATCTGTTTGATCCACAAACTGAAAAACGAATTAGCGTATAGCTGGTACGGGGGGGATGGCTATCGGATCGGCCATTTCCCCTTGAACGGTTTAGTG
>ENA-ORXI01002718-ORXI01002718.1-sediment-metagenome-genome-assembly--contig:-NODE-2718-length-12509-cov-10.827622_pt1 | contig 12509 bp, 9 predicted proteins | sample MGYA00237861_ERZ511468 | MGnify/ENA primary metagenome ERZ511468 (study PRJEB26299, sample SAMN06266213) | sediment metagenome | isolation source: Hudson Canyon methane seep mesocosm | place... | reverse complement strand
ACCTAAACAGGGATTATGCAACAATCAAAAAGAACTATATGAGTTTGATTGACCGTAGAGAACAGGCAAGTATGTCGAGTAAAATTGATACTCAGGTGTCTGCATTAAAATTTAAAGTAATTGACCCGGCCAATATGCCTGAAGGCCCTTCCTCCCCAAAAAGAAAGATTTTTTACTCAGTTATTTTGCTTGCAGGATTTATTGTGGGTGCTGCTATTGCTTTACTTAAAGTGTTTCTTCGCCCCACTTTTGTCGAGGCAAAACAAGTGAGAGATATTTCAGGGCTGCCGATGTTGGGAGTGGTTAGTGAGGTGGTTGATGATATTCAAGCGAAAAATAATAAAAAAAGGTTATTTAGATATGCTTTAGCTAATGTTTTATTACTATTAGGGTATTCTGGAGTTATGTTATTAGATAGTCTGGCGTGAGTGATTGTTTTTTGAGTTATTGGGTGGAGGAAAGTAAATGAATATGTTGGAAAAAGCGCTGGAAAAGTCCAAAGCAATTGCTGATTCAGATATAAAAGATGATTTACAAAAGCAAAAAAAACAGCGTTTTACGCAAAATGAATCAAATGTTGATTCAAAAGATAATCACTTAGCCGTCAGTGATAAAGATATTGTCAGTTTTGACTGGGAGTATTTAAATGATAACGGCTTTATAAGGCTAGATGATTCACACAGTCGAATTGCAGAAGAATATAGAAGCATCAAGAGGCCTTTAGTGACAAATGCCTTAGGCAAAAGAAAAGGTGATATCAATAATGCAAATTTAATTTTAGTGACAAGCAGTATCCCTGGTGAGGGTAAAACTTTTACCTCTATTAACCTGGCGTTTAGCATTGCTGCAGAAATGGATAAGAAAGTTTTATTAATTGATGCCGATGTGGCTAAACCATCAATTTCTAAAGTTCTGGGAATAGAGAGCAAGGTAGGATTGATTGATTTTTTAGAAACTGATTCTATGGCCTTATCAGATATTATTTTACAAACTGAGATTCCTGGCTTACGTATTATAACCGCAGGTAAAAGCCATAAATTTTCAACAGAATTATTAGCCAGTGATAAGATGATTGCACTGTCGAAAGAGTTGAGTGAACGATATTCGGATAGAATAGTTATCTTTGATACCCCGCCTTTATTGGCGACAACTCAAGCTGAAGTTTTAGCTAGTCAGATGGGACAGGTTATTTTGGTCATAGGTGCTGAAATGACTCCGCAAAACTTTGTTATGGAGTCAGTTAAGAAATTACAAGGTTGTTCTGATGTCGTACTAGGGTTATTAAATAAAGCACAAAGAAGCCTAAATGCAGGATATTATGGTTATGGGCACTATTAAGCCATGATGTATCAAGTGATTAGAAAGCTAGTCATGTCTGTTTTTGCTGTGATTCTAGGTGCTTACCAAACACCCGTATTTGCTTTAGAATGGATATTGCGCCCTAGTTTGAATGTTGAACAAGTATATTCAGACAATATACGATTAACTGATACTAATAAGCAGTCAGCACTGGTTACAGAAGTCAGGCCAGGGATTTCAATTAATGGCAGTTCTCCTATCAGTCAGTTTGATTTGAATTATAGTGCGCAAGCGCTTTATAATGCTCAGGGTGACTCAGGGCTAGATGTTAATAATCAATTGCAGATGAATACCGATTATGAGCTTGTTAGAGATCGGCTTTTTGTAGAGTCCAGCTCTTCAATTAGTCAGCAGAATGTTTCGAATAGACAAACTGCGAGTGATAATATTTCGGGTGGAAGTAATAGTTCAACAGTTTCTACTTTTAGGTTATCACCTTACTGGACACCTCATTTCCAAGGATTTGCCGATGGTGAGTTTCGAGTCACTTATGATAGGGTTTCCTCTAAGGGTGGTGAGAGCTCACTCTCAGATACTAGTTCATTTTCACAAAATATTAATTTGAACAGTGGTAATGACTTTTCCCTGTTTAGCTGGTCTTTGTTATTTAACAATAGTGAAAGAAGTAATAGTGATAGTGAGGATGTCAGTTTTCAGGATTCCCAGGCAGAAGTACGATATGCAATTGGTCGTGAATGGAGTGTTTTTGCCCAGGCAGGACAAAGCAGTAATTCATTTGCCAGTAACTCAGATAGTAGTAATAACGGCATTTCCTATACTTTTGGTGGGCAATGGCAACCGAGTCAACGGTTTAGAGTGGAAGCCGGGTATGGTAATAACCGTTTTGTGACAGTTGAAGTCTCACCGTTTAATCGATTACACTGGACAACAACCTACACTAATAACGATATAGGTTTGAATACAGGGGATACCTGGAATACCAATTTAAATTATACAACACGGCGATCAATTTGGAACCTCAGTTATTCTGAAGATACAGTGACGACTCAGCAGCTGTTGTTAAATCAAGCAATCTTTGAAACCACGGATGATCCATTACAAAACCCAGTTAATAGCGGTGTTTTAAGAGATACACGCTTACAAACGTTAACTGATGAAGTTTTTATTACCAAAACAGCAGCGCTTTCTGTTTCTTTTCGAACAGGTAAAAGTGATGTTAGTGTTAATGTCTCAAAAACCTTAAGAACATTTGAACAAAGTGGAGATGATGAGGACGTGAGCAGTCTGTCTGCTAGCTGGAATTGGCAGTTTACAAGACGAAGTAGCTCTAATTTACAAGCAGGGTGGCAAAAAACAGAATCGGACGGTCTTAACGCTTTTTCAGATGAGCGTTATAATTTTTCTGCCACGCTAACACGTAATATATTAGCGCGTTTAAATGCTAGTCTTAGCTATCAATATATAGATCAAAGTTCTAATGATAATTTAAATAGTTATTCTGAAAATAGAATGACTGCCAATCTATCACTCCAATATTAAAATGTATAAAAGTTTTTATAAACTCAGCCAAAACCCATTTCAGTTAAATGCTAATTTGGACTTTTTCTTTGATAGTGCAGGCCATAAAAGAGCTAAGGCTTATTTACGGTATGGTTTAGTGCAAGGGGAAGGCTTTGTTGTTGTAACAGGTATGGCGGGTACCGGGAAAACAATGCTTGTGAAGGAATTATTTCAATCGCTTAAACAGGATAACGAGATAATTATTGGGGTGATGGTCACTTCACAAGTGGGAGCAGATGATACGCTTAGGATGTTATCAACGGTTTTTAAACTGGCCTATGAATATGATGATAACAAGGCTGCATTATTGGCACGGTTAGAAAATTTTTTCAAGGAAAGTGGTAAGAAAGGTAAACGGGTCCTTCTCGTTGTGGATGAGGCACAAAACCTACCAAAACAATCGATTGAAGAATTACGGATGTTGTCTAATTTTGAATGGGAAGGCAAGTCCATTTTACAGATTTTTTTAGTGGGACAGGAAGAGTTAGGAAAACGATTGTATTCCCCTGGCATGGATCAGGTTAAACAACGGATTGTGGCTACCCATCATTTAAAAGCCATTGAAGAAGATGAGATAAAAGAATATATCCTTTTTAGATTGGGAAAAGCTGGATGGCAAAATAACCCTCAGTTTAATGCAGATACTTATGCCGAAATCTATAAATTCACCAAAGGTGTGCCCAGGCGCATTAATACCCTGTGTGATAGACTGCTATTGTATGGCTATCTTGAAGAACTAACGGTTATTGATTTAGAAAGTGTAAAACATGTCATTCGTGAAATAGAGGCTGATTACAAATCAATAGAGGTAGATGAAAAGCCTTATTCTGAAGAGAGGGATGAAGGGCAGGCCCCCGTAGTTACTTTGACAGCCGATCAGGACGATAGGCTGGATGTATTAGAGAAAAAAGTAATAGAATTAACTCAGACTCTAAATAAAGAAAGGGCTTTATTGCGAAAAGCCATATTAATACAACTCGATTTAGATGATGCTTATAATTAATGACTAAAAATAGCTAGGGCTGATACCTTTAAAACAAGTTGATATTTTTCATATGAAAAAAAAAATAATAACAAATGCAATGTCGATTGATGTTGAAGACTATTTTCAGGTTTCAGCATTTGAAGCTTATATTGACAAGACGCGTTGGGACAGTCTAGAGCATCGAGTTGAAAATAATACCAACAGACTGTTAGATCTTCTAGCAGAATATGATAAAAAGTCGACTTTTTTTACCCTAGGTTGGGTGGCAGAAAGATATCCAGCGCTTGTTAAACGAATCGTAGATGATGGGCATGAGCTTGCCTGTCATGGCTATGAGCATATTAGAGTGACAGAGCAAACAGCTGAACAATTTAGGGCTGATATAGTACGAACAAAAGATATTTTACAAGATATCAGTGGTAAACAAGTTATAGGTTACCGTGCAGCAAGTTATTCCATAAACTCAGAAAACTTATGGGCTCATAATGTTTTAGCGGAAGAAAACTTTAAATACAGTTCCAGTGTTTATCCTGTAAAACATGATCTATATGGCATCCCCGATGCTCCGCGTTTTTGCTATAAGCCTATAGAAGGATCTGATTTTTTAGAAATCCCGATTTCAACTGTTAAAATTGGACAGAAAAATATGCCCTGTGGCGGAGGTGGTTTTTTTCGGTTTTATCCCTATTCTTTCTCAAAGTGGGCATTTCGTCATATCAATGCTGATCAGCAGTCAGCTATCTTTTATTGTCACCCATGGGAAATAGACCCAGATCAGCCACGACAAAAAGGGCTTAATATAAAAACCCGATTCAGGCATTATCTGAACTTAAATAAAATGGAGCAGAGAATTCGTTATTTATTAACAGATTTTCATTGGGATACTATGGAAAATGTATTCATTAAACAGCATTAGATCGTTGTCTAACTGAAAGTGTAGCCCTCCTTTTTAAGGGTTATTGTCCCCATCACCTAAAATATTAAGTATTAACACTTTAAATGATTAAAACACTAGATAGTTCTTCTATAAAACAATGGGATGAGTTTGTTGAGAACTCTTCTGTCGCAACTTTTTTTCACAAAGCAGGATGGAAGGAGGTTATAGAAAAATCCTTTGGTCATAAGACATATTTTCTTTACTTTGAAAAACAAGGAAAGATTACTGGTATTCTGCCCTTGGTTCATGTAAAAAGCCTGCTTTTTGGCAATGCTTTAAGTTCTTGTGCATTTTGTGTTTATGGCGGGGTTATTGCTGATGACGATGAGTCATATAAGGCACTTGATCATAAAGCTTGTGAATTAGCTGAACAATTGGGTGTCGATCATTTAGAAATGAGAAACAGAAAGCAAACAACAGCGGAGCGTCCCTATAAAGAGCTGTATGTCACCTTCAGGAAAGAACTTGAGGATGATGAAGAAAAAAATATGCTGGCAATTCCTCGTAAACAGCGTGCAGTGATAAGAAAAGGGATAAAAGCAGGGCTAATTAGTGAAATTGATCAAGAAATTGATCGCTTCTATCAGGCTTATTCAGAAAGTGTAAGAAACCTTGGAACCCCCGTATTTGCAAAAAAGTATTTTGCAATATTAAAAGAGGTGTTTAAGGAGCAGTGTGAAATTTTAACGGTGATCGATAAAAATGGACAGTTGATTGCCAGTGTAATGAACTTTTATTTTAAAGATGAGGTCTTGCCTTATTATGGCGGAGGGACTCAATATGCTCGTTCCGTACAGGGCAATGACTTTATGTATTGGGAAGTGATGCGACGAGCCGTGGAAAAAGGAATAAAGGTATTTGACTATGGACGAAGTAAGGAAGGCACTGGTTCTTATCGGTTCAAAAAACACTGGGGTTTTGAACCTAAGCCACTGTACTATGAATTTTTTCTAGTTAAATCCGATAGTATTCCCGATATAAATCCCTTAAACCCTAAATATCAGATGTTTATTGCGGCATGGAAACGCTTGCCCTTATCGGCAAGTCAGATTGTAGGACCATGGTTGGCCAAAGATCTTGGGTAATAGCTATAAACAAGTGCTTGATGACTCTTTTTGACCTTCCCCCTTGGAAAAGGTCGTAATCGACTCCTGCCTAATGCGACACTACTATATCCATGTACAATGGGGAAGGGCAATGCTGATGACTTAAGCCCTCTCCTGCTGAAGAGGGTTGGGTGAGGAGGTTTGAAATTATGCTTTTTCATCTTTGCTTTTGCCTACTGGATTAAGAGTTTATGTTTAACTCAGCAGCATCGGGTAGAAGGGGGGGTAATTAAGTCATTGATACTAAATGGTTTAATTAATAATTCAAATCTCCCCACCTGCTCTTTGCTAAAGAGGGGGATAAGATCTTAGGGGCGAGGGTTCAATAATACCCGCTCCTTAATACTTTCACCGTCTCTAAAGAACTGCGCCGCAAAGCCATTGAAATTAAGCCAGTTCCTAAGTACAGATTTAAAATAGCCCCGAGGTAGATGCTGTTGGAAACTTTTGCTCAATATAGTTATGCAATATCGGCGGTATCTTATTTTCTATTGCTTGGCCTGGTATTATTACGAATTAAGCATAGTGCCTATGTTTTAACGAGTATTATCACTTTCTTCTGCACTATACTGTGGTCTGGCTTTACAGTATTTGTATTGCAAACAGCTGACTTATATATTCAAGATATTTTCCCAGTTGAATCATTACGTAATTTAGCCTGGTTTTATTTCCTCAGTATATTGATTTCAAAGCAACAATTCGATAATCAATATCATTTGCTAAGGACTTCCTGGCAAGCACCAATAGCCATTGCTGTCACCTTTTGTATTATCGTACTTGAATATTCACCTGCTCTACGATATCAGTTCCAACAGTTTATAGGTTTTGATTTTCGTCCATTTGTTCATATAGGTTTTTCGCTCATTGGCTTGATATTGGTTGAGCAGCTTTATCGCAATGCCATGCAAGAGCAGCGCTGGGAAATTAAATTTCTTTGTTTAGGGTTGGCATCAATTTTTATTATAGATTTTGTGCTTTATAGTAAATCATTGTTATTTAATGAATTAGATATGATGTTGTGGGAAGTAAGAAGTTTAGTCAATGCGTTGGCCGTCCCCTTAATCGCTGTTTCATTAAATCGTTTGAGTAAAGAACAAGTTAAAGTGCATGTTTCAAATAAAGTGATATTTCATAGTACTGTGTTATTAGGTGCGGGCACTTATTTACTGGCTATGTCCCTGGCAGGTTACTATATAAAAACTTATGGGGGGAGTTGGGGCGCAATTGCTCAGTTCGGCTTTATTTTCTTGGCGATTATCCTGTTACTTATTTTTTTCGTATCTGGACAGATACGGGCATTGATTAAAGTTTATTTGGGAAAACATGTTTTTCAACATCGTTATGATTATAGAGATGAATGGATCAAACTAAGTAAAAAAATTGCTGAACTTGATACCATGGATGATTTATCCAGTTTGATTGTTACCACGATGGCCAATATTGTGGACAGCTCTGGAGGTGGTCTATGGGTGAGAAATGAAAAGGGAGATTATTACCTGACTACAGAACAGAGTTTAGGCGAACATTCAAAGCAACTTATCAAAAAAGATGATGCTTTAATAAGTTTTTTAACCACAAAACAGTGGGTAGTCGATTTTGTTGAATATTTTAATGACCCAGATATATATGCTGGTTTAGGCTTAGATGATTGGTATGCAGAGCTAGAAGATATTTGGATAATAGTCCCTTTGATACAGAAAAATAATTTAGATGCTGTGGTTGTATTGACCCAACCTAGAGTGGCAAGACAAATTGACTGGCAAGACCATGATTTGTTAAAAACAGTAGGTATGCAATTAGCAAATGCGCTGGCTTTAACGCAAACAAGTGATGATTTGAGTCGGGCAAGACAGTTCGAAGCTTATAACCGTTTTTCTGCTTTTTTGGTGCATGATCTTAAAAATTTGGTTGCGCAAATATCATTGATCGTAAAAAACTCAGAAAAACATAAGCGCAATCCTGATTTTGTTGATGATTCTATAGAAACCTTAGAAAATGTAGTTAAAAAAATTGAGCATATACTTGCGCAGTTAAAGAAAGGCAATAGTTTACAAAGCAAACAGCATAAGCTTAGTTTGGCTAAAGTTATTGTAGATGTTACTTTGCAACAGGGAGGAAATAAACCAGCAGTTAACTTTACTATGGATGCTGAAGATTATTGGATAGTCGCTGAGAAAGAAAAGTTTACTGCGATACTAGGACATTTGCTTCAAAATGCTCAAGAAGCAACAGATGATAATGGCTCAGTTAACATTGATGTGACAAAGGCAGGGAGTGATATTGTGATAAAAATAATAGATACTGGCTGTGGCATGGATGAAAAGTTTATACATCAACGATTATTTAAACCCTTTGACACCACAAAAGGGAATGCAGGAATGGGGATAGGGGTTTACGAAGCCCAGGAATATATTCTGCAACAATCAGGCAAAATTGATGTAATCAGTAAAGTTGATCAAGGGACAACCTTTCTGATTTCAATGCCAGAAGCGAGTAGCCTGAGCTAATGGTTCTGTAAGCAGCTAAACAATGGAATGGAGCGTTTTATTTTCTGTTGTTAAGGGATTTAATGACTCTACGTGAAATGAGAGATATAGCTCTTTAGCCCTCTCCTGCTGGAGAGAGTTGGGTGAGGAGGTATTAAAATAAATGCTTTTCCCTAAGATGGTTATAGAAAATTAGGCTAAGAGTACTTCCATATCAAACTCGCCATGCATAAGTAGTGATGGTTGATGTTAATATGATGTATAAAGTTTGTTGGCGATCTTTTCTAGAAATTTTATATGTTGACTTAATAGAGATTACTCCAAGGTGGGATATAGGCTGTTGTGCAGTCCGTTAGTAAGGGGTAATAATTATGCTTTTGTGTAATGTTGTTATTCAAGTATGGCTTAGAAAAGTGCTGTAAATTTTCTCATCTTAAAAATAAATATAGAGAATATGGAAACCAAGAAAGTATTGCTTATTGTTGAAGATGATCCAGGAATACAAAAACAGTTGAAGTGGAGTTTTGATAGCTATCAAACTGTTATTGCAGGGGATAGGCAGGAAGCAATTGCTGCTATCCGACGATGTATGCCTAGTGTTGTAACATTAGATCTTGGTTTGCCACCTGATCCAACAAATGCCAGTGAAGGACTTGCAACATTAAAAGAAATTTTACAATTGGCCCCGGCAACCAAGGTAATTGTTGTCACTGGCAATGACGAAAGAGATAATGCAATTAAAGCTGTTGCAATGGGCGCTTATGATTTTTATCATAAACCTGTAGACCTGGATGTGTTAAATCTGATTATAGAAAGAGCTTTTCAATTGGCTCAGTTAGAAAATGATAATGTAATCTTGCAGAAACAGGCAGAAGAGCCTTTAAAAGGGATAATAGCAAGCAGTGAGAAAATGCAAAAACTATCGAAAGTGATAGAAAAAATTGCACCGACTAATGCGACAGCTCTGTTATTAGGAGAAAGCGGAACTGGAAAAGAGGTTTTAGCTAAAGCAATACATCACTTAAGTGAACGTTCAAACAAGCCATTTGTTGCGGTTAACTGTGCAGCAATACCAGAAAATTTGTTGGAAAGTGAGTTGTTTGGTTATGAAAAAGGCGCGTTTACCGGGGCTACTAAGCAAACCAAAGGAAAAATTGAACATGCAGAAGGCGGAACTTTCTTTTTGGATGAAATCGGGGATTTACCTTTTGCATTGCAGGCTAAGCTCTTAAGATTTATTCAAGAAAGATCTATAGAGCGGCTTGGAGGACATTCTGTTATTCCCGTTGATGTGCGTATTATTTGTGCGACACATCAAAATATTAAAGAATTAATTACGGAGGGATTATTCAGAGAAGATTTGTATTATCGAATTAATGAAATAACAGTCGATATTCCGCCATTAAGAGAAAGAGAAGGCGATGCGATTGTTATTGCAACTGCACTATTACGACGCTTTAATGATGAAAATGGAAAAAATATTAAAGGCTTTTCTCAAGATGCTGCAAGATTAATTGAGACTTATCAATGGCCTGGAAATATTAGGCAGTTAGAGAATAAAATTAAGCGGGCTGTAATTATGGCTGATGACTCAATTTTAAATCAGGAGGATTTAGATATAGAGCAGGTCAGTGAAGATGAAATGCCGCTAAATTTAAAACAAGTAAGGGAGATTGCAGAAACAACTGCAATAATACGGGCACTTGCCTATTCAAATAACCATGTTTCAAATACTGCTAAATTATTAGGTGTAACAAGGCCGACACTTTACTCACTATTTGCTAAGTATGGGATTGAGGTTTAAAGTCTTCTCTTTTCAAAGAGTAGGTTTCAATATTTGTCGTTATTTGACGACAAAATTAAGATGCTATTTGTTTTATAATTGTTTTTAAGTGATTGATTTTATTTATCCTGTTTTATTTTTGGTGTTTTTTCTGGGTAAGTGATTGTGTTTTTGTAAGCTTTTACTTATGATTGTCGGGTAATAGAGACGATATGCCTTTCTATAAGGCTAAGGTTTTTAATCGTAGTAAATATAAGAAGAATGAGAAGGTTATAAAATAACCTCACTTGTCATTTTTTCTATGAAGCCATTATTATTACCGTTACTAATCGATGTATTTTCTTCAATTGTATCAATTATAAGTTGTTAAACCTGACTGAATCCTGAAGATTACAGAGATTAAAGTTACTATATCGATCTTTGGTATATAAATTGCTTTATATTTTAGTGGTAAAAATTCTAATTTCCAAGATTGCTGAAATTTATTGTTTTGACTGTTTGTAAGTCAATATTGAGGATTAACTGAAGTTCTATTATGAAAATGCATAACGATTATTTTGAAATTTTTTTAGCTGATACTCAAGAAAGTAAAGACATCAATTATTCAATACGTTACCAGGTTTATTGTGAGGAAATGGGGTTTGAAAATAAAGATGATTATCCCTCGAAAATGGAATTTGATGAAAATGATGATGATGGAAAATCGGTTCATTTTATTGCTAAAAATAAAATAACAGGGCAATGGGTTGGTGCAATGCGTTTGATTTTTAAGCAAGATGATTTGTTACCCATTGAGCAAACTTGCAAGCTAGAAGAAAAAGTCAGAAAAAATAATGTTTATGGTGCAGTTGAATTGTCTAGATTGTGTCTGGTTAAGGATATAAGACGGCGATTTAAAGATATAGATCCGCCTCATGGAATAACTGATGATTTAGATAAGCAACAAGAAAATGACAAGGTTTTGTTAATGCCTAATCATCAAAAAATTAGTCAAATGGTGCTTTGGGGCTTGTTGTATGCAGCGGTAGACTATGGTTACTCTAATAAAATAATGACTAGCTATTTTATGACGACAGCTGCTTTGGCAAAAGTGTTAAAGCGACGTGGCTTAAATTTAACAAAACTTGGTGATTCTTTGCAGCACAAAGGTGAGCGCTATCCATTCAGAATGGATACATCAGATGTGTATCATAAAAATGTCTGGAAGGAGTCAGGGTTTAGTGGTGGCTATGGCCTATTTTCGAGGTCAAGTGAAAGTCAGTTAATATCCGCTGCGTAATTATTTCCAATCGGTTGATAATTAAGGTTATGAGCTTGCACTTGTTAGTCATAGCTATGTCATGCCTTAAGTGTTGAAAAACGTAATTCAATAAGATGAACTGGCTAGTTCGTAAAGGTGGGGGCTTTATCTTTTGTAGGGTGGATGAGCGATAGCGTAATCCACCATCTTTAATGGTTTATCGGCTTGTGCTGTCGCTTACCTAACCTACATTGGGTCTTGCCCTCGATATTGCTACAGTAAAAAGTTTCTTGATTAGCCACAAGCTTCAGCCTTTTTATACAACCCTTCAATATCTGGGTCAAGGCATTCTTTACCGAGATGGAGTGTGAAGTTTGCATTACTGCTGCTCTAAAATATCGGAGACTCGGACCTAACCCTGTATCTTTTTGTTTACAAACCGTAGAGTCATGTATTTTGTAGAGATGTAGCATGCTACGTCTCTACGTGTTTGGAAAACCTCAGTTGAATAATCAATTCCAGCTTGTTAATGACATATCAACCATGAAGTGCAGGGAGAAGCTATTTATAACAACTTATGTCTTATTGTTGTTTTAAAAATGGCTGAGACTCATACGTAATCAGGAAAAGTTTTGTTTTCTTATTTTCTAGGGGAGCGGTGTTATTTAAATAGTTCTTCGGCTGCATTTTTTATCATCATTTCGGTAGCCAGCCAATTAACACAAGCATCAGTTCCAGAAACCCCTTTTTTCAACTGATTGATATCATCAGATAAAGCTTGATTACCTTCTTCTAGGTTACTTTCGATCATAAAACCAGCAATGTTTTTGTTGCCAGCTTTAATTTGGCTTAAACAGTCTTTTAATCATGGGCATTCCCATTCAAACCAAAGGTAGCTCGAAAGAACCTCAGCAAACAGTACTTTAATGCATGCTAAGGGCTGATCGGCTATTTTTACAAAAAAAATCATCACGTTAAAAATAAGAAGAAATCTATACCAGCTTGATATTAAAAGAGAAATAATATTATTTTTTTGTAAAAAGACTTGTATTTTCGAAAGAAGTTTTTCCGTATTTTACGTTTCGGGTTAAA
>ENA-ORXI01002717-ORXI01002717.1-sediment-metagenome-genome-assembly--contig:-NODE-2717-length-12510-cov-6.690662_pt1 | contig 12510 bp, 14 predicted proteins | sample MGYA00237861_ERZ511468 | MGnify/ENA primary metagenome ERZ511468 (study PRJEB26299, sample SAMN06266213) | sediment metagenome | isolation source: Hudson Canyon methane seep mesocosm | place... | reverse complement strand
ATCACCGTCCTGTACGCAGTACTCGACTACGAAAATCATTAGGTAAAGAAACGACTTTTTCTGAAGACATGATGGATACGGGTGAATTACTTACTCAGTTAGAGTCGCTGGCTGAGATTGTGTTTGATCGCTTGCAAGTGCTTCAATTAGAAGCTCGATCTCTTACTGTGAAAGTGAAGTATGCTAATTTTCAGCAGGTGACTCGTTGTCAAAGTTCATCTGAGGTATTAAGTGAGTTGAAAGATTTTAAGGCATTGTTACCTGAACTTTTATCTCGTACTGAGGCGGGGAAACAAGCTGTTCGTTTGGTTGGGGTGACGGTGGGAGGTTTTGTTCGGGATGATGAGGAAGAGGTTCAGCTTGGGTTTGCTTTAGAAACGGAATCATAAATAACCCCGTCATTCTCATGAAAATGGGAATCCAACGATTTTCATAATATAGACTTCTATTTACAACTAAAGATAATGTCGAAAAGTTTGCAGTTTGGTTTTTATTAGAGGATGGTTACTTAAGGGTAACGCCCCCTTTAATCCTATGATGTCATTTCCGCTATATTTACACTTGTCCGAGTGCTATGGCTTTGCCATATGTTTTCTACTATTAATTGATAAATAGTAGGGTTTGAGTTAACAGGTGCTATTAGTCATCATCATATAGATGAATAACCTTTTTAACCCAAACTGGCTTCACCAACAACCAACAGTACCAGTTGTTGTTTTTACCCCGGCCTGATTTAATGTCATTGTGCCGCAGCTATCTTGATTTTGTTGAGGGAGCTGCGGCGTTGCAGTTATCGTAAAAGTAGTAGCTGTGGGTGTTCCACCTGAAAATGCATACCTTCCAGATACTTCACTGGCGCAGCTAGTATTTGCTATTGTTGCACCAGCATAAGTCATATTAGTTGTATAGTATCGTTCCATATCTTGAGCAAATTCAAGCATGCAGCCTTGAGCAAGCGCTCGATTAGATTTCATTACATAAAGTTGATAGGAAGGCAGAGCGATCATTGCAAGTATCGCAATAATAGCAAGTGCTATCATTAATTCTATAAGAGTAAACCCTTTGTTTTTCATATTCCTATCCTATTAATATCTTATTATTCTAAGATGATTTCACGCCAATTAATTCTTTTATTAGGTTGTGAGCCTAGAGTTGGGTCTTCTGGATCGCCTGCAGTTCCTAAATCGACGAGTCGATCATCTGTAGTACCATCCGTGCCACCTACAATTAATCGGTCCCCCATAATTAAAGGTTCACTCGGCATACCAATATTTGGATCATAAGAACCAATTACAATGTTATTGAGAACATCATCACTAAAATCACCACTCTGATCCAAATCTATAACCCCTTGGTTTAAGCGAGCACCCGTAAATGGATCAATAAGATTTATAAAACCTCGGCCCTCAGGTAAACAGGGGTCATCAACTGGAATTATCGTGCTTGCGATCAAAGCAGGAACTGCAAGGTTGTGTACTGTGGATGATGTAACCATCCGTTCACCCGTTTCCGTATCAAAATCTAGATACCAACCTGATTTTCCTATCATGTCATTAGCTGTAACCGTTTCAAATGTTCTTGCAGTACTACCATCGAAAGTGCCGGTATAAAGCAAGCTGCGAGTTGCCAATGAGCTTCTTCCAGATATTTGACTATCTTCGTCAATTAAACCATACCAACTTTGTACCTGATTATCATTTGGATCACCACTACGGAAGTAGCTACCGGTACCGAAGAAAATATATCGTTTTCCAAAATTCGAATCTGACGCTATATTATTTACAGAGACGGTGATTGGCGCTGTTATTGCCTGTGGATTAGTTGCATCTGTTGCGGTAAATATTGGTTCTGGTGTGTTACCTGATTTAAAAGCAACTTTCCATTGACTAATGCCTCCACTAACATCAAATTTCCACACATTACCTTTTAAATCCCCAGCGTAAATATAGTCAATATCACCATCATCGTCGCTGTCAAAAACACCTGGAGTTGACAGACCATTATCCCCTGTCACTTCAGTATCAATCTTTTTGATGACGCTTCCTGTAGCAAGATCAATTATATATAATGCAGCAGTTCCTGATGTTGAATTATAGCCATTGCCAATAATAATAGCAGTTGAACCATCATTCATCTTCGCGATTGTTGGTCGGCCTAGCATAAAGCCAAGATCTGCATCACTTGGGTCGGTATATTCCCAGAGAACATCATTTGAGCTAAATGATGATGGTGTCGTAACATCCAAACCTATTAGTCCTTTTCCACCTCGGCCAAGAGCTGATACTAAATAATTGTGTCCGGTAGTTTGACCTAAACTTGAAACCGCGATGTCTCCATCAACATAGTATTCATGGGAATAACTTGGCTGAGTTAGACTCGGAAGTTTAGCAAGTAATGTACTCGGTATATAACTAAATAGCTCAGTACCTGTACTTGCATCAAAGGCATGTAGCATACCATCGTTAGCGCCAACATATACTGTATCAGTATCTTTAACGTAATACGGTGATGAATGAACAATATCACCTAATACATGGCTCGCTCGGTTACGAAATGTTCCGCCAACATTTTGTAATTCTTTACTTCGGTCACCGCGAATATAATTAAGAATATCAACACTGGTCAAATTACTTTGATTTGCTGCCGATAAATTAGCCCACAGAAACTCATTGTCAGTAGTTCCAGTTGTTGTGAATATTTTTCTATTTGCTGGAAGAGGTATTGTATTCGATGCTGACCAAGTAGGAATCGGATTCACACCTGATGCGACGGTTACTGATTTTGCCTCTAATTCACCTGACCATTTTGCACTATTAAATTTTGCTTGGAACACCTGACTACCTGTGCCAATTGATGTGCTATTTGCTGCGATTGATGAGGAGGAACCTATTCGCTTAGCTATATCTGATAGCGTATCATTTAGAGCTGATGCAAACTCATCTGGATTTGATGCACTGAAGAAGCCCCCACGACTATTCACTGAGGCATGTAATAAATCATCAAGTTTGGCTGGATTTGATGAGGATGGATCTGGCCAAGTTATAGCTGGGGCTGAATCATCAAATATTGCTGCAAAAGCATCATCTGAATTAATACTACCTGTCACACCTAGACCAACACCAAAAGTGACCATATGCTGCCAGAAAGCAGGATCTTTGTAATTTATAGGTACTTCATTGGTGAGATCGGTACGCAAGTCTCTTTTCCAATAATACATAGCTGGATCAGCTAAAGTATCACCTCGACTATCGGTAAAAGGAGATATTGCATTATAGGTATAGGTTTGAGGGGGAGTAGTAGCTGATTCTGTAATTGTGGGACCATTAGTTCCATCATTATTGTCATTGGCATCACCAGACGCGTTATCACTATTCCAGTAACCATCTGTCATCAGGATAGTGTAGCTTTGACGGCAGGTTAAATCCGTACCTCCAGACTGCCCTGGCAGTGTACTCCATGGTCCTTGTGCGTCTGTTCGACTATAATATTGCCCAATATCATCAAGTGCACGACGTAATGGTGTACTTGCTGGTTCCATCACATGACCATATAAATCTGTGAAAAAATCCTCTCTATCCGTTCCGGTAAAAGTTCTAACGCCACTAATTACTGTTTCAGTTGAAATACCATCTACTGAAGTTGTGCCTTTATTTATCGCGCTAAATCCAAGTCGAAAACCACTGCCCTGATTGGCAAATGCTCGACCTATACCAGCACGAGCCGTAAGAATTCGTGAACGGTAGAATGAGTACCAATTGGCAAAGTTCTGTATTTCTTCGGCATATGTGCAGCTAGCACTGGTAGCATTACTACAATCAGTTCGATTTTCTCTTCCCTCGTTAATATAAGTTGTAGTACTTGAGCGTATTTCAACTCGAGTGTAATTTCCCCAAGTCCATACACTGCCAATATTATCATGGCGAAAATAAGTCGCTGGCCAAAATGTTCTACTTTCGGAAGTTTGTGTACAGGAGGTTAGAGCTGTACCGCTAGAGGTACAGTTTAGCCAATTTGCTGTTTGGGTATTATTTTGTGTTAAATCTCTACATCCCTTAGCAGTGTCGAATGGGTTATGGTCTGAACAAGTAATATTGGCGTTACTGTATAGACTTCCATCTTCATTACTCCATGGTAAATAGCTTATAGATGGATTGTAATAAACACTATTAACCTGAGGGGAACGTGTTAATGCATTTAAGGGATCATTATCTTCAAAAGTAGGAATAATATTATCGTAATCACCTCCACCATAAATACCACTAGCTCTAGGAAACGTGTAGGCAGTATAAACATAATCATCGGGCATTATTTCCCAGTGCATAGAACCAGAATCATCTAGAACCATTTGAATGTTGGGTTCAGCTGAGTTTGATGCTAATAAGGGTACCGTTGGGATCACTTGAGCTTGTGACTCAACAGCACCTATAGCAATAAATAAGCTTACTCTTATAATATCTAGTAATTTGTTGGTAAATGTATATTTTTTCATCGTTATTACTCCTACTCCTAGAGATAGAAAGAAAATCATATTATGACTTTCTAATTTCCTTGCTTATAGAGATTTAAGCGTATCTATCTGTCTTCCTAAGGCTTTAATATATTGAATAACTTCATCTTTAGCGTTAAATGAAACAAAATCACCTACTTTCAATTGTGCATTTATTACATGGGAGGGTAATTTGTAAGCAACCCCCCCAATTTCAATTTCATTAGTTATGGTTGATAGTTTGCTTATTTGTCCTACCACATCGGCATGAGAAACAGACATGTCAATTAGCAATAAGCTAGAGATGAACAAAAAGAAAAAGGCCAATTTTTTAAGGCTTTTCATTCCGCCTTTATTTGAAACTTGTATATATAAATTTGATGTCATTTCATTTATCCCTAATTAATCAGTTGCATAAAGTGACTGTAGAACGACTGATGCTCGGTCTGCACTAGGATTACTACGAGCAGTGACACGATATCGTTTACAATTTAGAGGATCCGGTATAACTGTTCCATTACAAGGATATGTACTACCAAGGTACTCTATGAAATACTGTGGGACAGAGCCCGCTAGCGCTCCTAAACTTGTACCACCGTAATTAGCCCAAGCTGTAAACCCTGATGCGGGATCCCATCGTGATCCACAATTATTATCGGGTTCAGGACACACTCCAGTTGTACAGTTATTAATAGCTACCGTTAAATCAGTTGGACAGGTATTTAGATTTGCATCTACATAGGCTGGGGTAGGCTTGTTCGCTACGGCATATTCTTCACCAAATCGGAGGGCGGCCTCGGCAGCTTGAAATGCTAGATTACGATCAATGCTATTGATAACCATTTTTTCTTCTAAGTTAACAGTTCGAAGACCTGATAAACCAAGTAAAGTGATTAGTATTAATAAGACTAATGACACTGCCAAAACAGCACCTTGTTGTTTTGGTTTTATGTTTGATGCTTTATTAAGTTTGATGTTCATGGGCGGCGATTCCTTAGTGTAATCACAGAGTTCCATGTTCTTGTAATTGGTAGACCATCAGAACCGACATTTTCAAGGGTCTCAACAGTTAATACTAGACGAGTCGCTACCACTAAGGTCCAATCTGTCACGCTAGTTGCATCTACATAACTGCTTGCTAAATTACCACTTGAATCTACCACTAAGTATTTCATTTGAAGATCTGTTATACCTTCAGCTACTTCATCACTCGTAATACTATTGGCTTTATAAAGTGATTTTCCACCCCTGCCATTGTAACCTATATACCATGCAGAGCTTGCTAGTTGACTCATTATTCCTCCACCGGCAAAAGTATATGGATTGCCATTGACGCTGGAACAATCAGTTGGAAAGCCTAAACCTTTACTACAATTCCCTGGTACTTCTGTTCCGGTGTTGTGAACAATAGTCACATTGGTGTCACTAGCATTAGTAACTTGAAATATAGCTGCTTGATTTAGATCACATACGAGCAGTACCGCACCATCAGTAAATCCATGTGCAGTAGTGTTGACTTTAAATTGTGCAGCAGGAGGATCATGACTAACAATGGTGACACCTGACGCGGCATCACCACGCCAAACTATGACAGCATCAGTGCCGGCAACACGTTCGTCAGTACCCGTACCAGTTGCCTTAGCAGGTAAGGTTTCAGTACCTTCATAGCCACGAATTCCTTCTCCCCAGTCGGACCACCAATTCGCCGTAGGATTATTGACTACATTTGCCGTTGGTAAATTACTACCACAGGCTATTCCACCTGCTTCTCGAATATCACGGTAGATAATTTCCTTGGCATAACGAGCACTTTCTTGTAGTCGAGCCACATTCTCATTTTGGCGGTAGACTTGTTTATTGGAGAGAAAAACACCAATCACCCCAGCAACAATAAGTAGGCCTAACATTACGGCTATCATTAGCTCAATAAGAGTAAAACCTGATTGTCGCGATGACGTGAATGATTTATTGTTCATAACTTACTCATGGGTTTGGATTGCGGAGCTTACTTTTAATTTGAAAAGATTGAGCATTACTACCTGATGACGCTCGACTATCATCCCAGTAGACTGTTACTGTACAGCTTGCAAGATTGCAACTGATTTCACCACACGTTGTATTTAGATCACCCATATTGGCTTTAAGTGCCGTTAGCCAAGCTATATGGTCATCAGTACGTAAAGTGGCATCAGCTGTAGGAACTGTACAAGTTTTGATTAGGTTATATGCACCACCGACAGCAGCAATTGGGTTTGCACGCATTGAATCCATCATGTAATAAGATAAAATTATTGCCTGACTGCGCTGTAGTGAACTTTGGTTGTTTTTCAGTGCATTAACCTGCAATGCGGCTATTCCTAAAAAAGCGACAGACAATATAAGTATTGAAATTAGCACCTCAATAAGTGTGAAACCAGAGCTGTTTTTTATATTAGATAATTTCATGGTGATTCACATGAGTTAATTTCACCAGAGTCATTTTCTGGTATTTGATTGTTGTCAGAATCCTCACCTAAACGAGGGCGCATAGGAGTGATGATAATGGCTTTTGCTCCTTGTTCAGAGCTGTTATGACAAATTGCAAAACTGCCACTATTATTAGCCGTTCCTAATGGATTATATCGTAAAAGATCCGTGAACTCACTTGAGCGCAAAGTATAGGTGTCTGGCAATTTTGGCCATACCCTTAATACCTCATTAGCATCGACCGTTCCATCACTATCTAAATCTATATGTGCAATCCAGCCACTATCCCAGTATGTCCCTCCACCTGTCAGACAAGCAGTTCCTGAACTACTTTTACAAATAGTCACACTCTTACCGCGGCGAATGGCTTCAGACCTAGCGTAGCTTATTGTGCCAACAAATTCATTGGTATGGGTAATAATATTATTGCTGATAATCATGCTACGAAAACTAGGGATAGCTATAGTTACGAGCACGGCTGCAACAGCCAACGTCATCATTAGCTCGATTATTGTGAAACCGAGCATTCTCTGGAGAGCTTTAAACTGGGATTGAGGAGATGTGTCAAACATTTTATTTAAAGACCTTGTTAGCAGAACTTAGAAAATCATCCCTATAAAACATCCTTATTATTACTAACTATCCTTAGTTAACATTCGATCAACTACATCTACACAATACCCCTATTTTATGGGATTGGGAAGTGAAAATACTAATAGTGTGATAGGTATATCATTTTACTTTTTTCGCTATACTATTTTGATAGCTTTATCTTCTTATGTATTAATTAAAGATAAAGCTATCAAAGGGTTATGAGTTAAGCGAAGTTTTCCTCATATCGAGCGTTAAATTCATCCATTGTGAAACTGTGGTTTTGTGTGCCATGTTGTTCTATTTTAATGGCACCTAATAGTGATGCAATTCGCCCTGTTGTTTCCCAATCTTTACCATGTAGTATGCCGTGAATAATACCGGCACGGTATGAGTCACCACAGCCTGTTGGATCGGCTAATTTTTCTGCTTTAGCACAGGGAATATCGATTCGTTTGCCATCAGTATAAATATGAGAACCTTCACTACCTCTTGTGATAATCAACGCTTCAACGTGTTCGGCAATCTCTGCAGGCGATAAGCCAGTTCGATCTTCAAATAATTGAGCTTCATAATCATTTAAGGCGATATATGTGGCTTGTTTTGCAAAAGTTAATAGATCACTACCATCAAACATTGGTAAGCCTTGGCCTGGATCAAAGATAAATGGAATGCCTGCTTCATGTAGTTGCTGTGCATGTTGAATCATGCCATCACGGCCATCAGGAGCAACAATAGCGAGGCTGACATCTTTAGTTTCTTTGATGAGCGTTTCGTGAGATAGGTTCATTGCACCAGGGTGAAAGGCTGTGATTTGATTATCATCCATATCAGTGGTGATAAATGCTTGGGCAGTATAATTACCTTGTTTAACATGGACATGACGACGATTAATGTCGTGTTTATCCATCCATGTTGCATAGCTAGTAAAGTCACTGCCTACTGTGCCCATTGGAATTGGATCATCACCTAATAATTTTAGGTTGTAGGCAATATTACCGGCACAGCCACCAAACTCACGGCGTAGTTCAGGCACTAAAAATGCCACGTTCAACATATGCACTTTGTCAGGCAAAATATGGTTTTTGAATTGATCTGGAAAGACCATAATAGTGTCATAGGCAAAAGAGCCACAGATTAGAGCTGACATAATAGATTCCTTATTAGTTTCGTAGGTCGGATTTTAACCCGATATGGAGCCTTTGAAAAGTCGGGAAGTTGGACTGAAGTCCAAGCTACGGTGTTGTATTTAATTGTGCTGTATCGGCAGTGATGGATAGTTTGCCATCAAGAAAGTCTTTTAGATGATGACCGACAATTTCATTACGCCAACCTTGTAGAATGGGTAGATCTGTTTCACCGGCAACCATGCGTTCCACTTCTTTGCGTGAAACAACAGCAGTTGGGGCAATCGATTGGTCATCACAATATTTTCTAACTAAGGCCATTAAAGCATCCGCGATGGCATTTTGTTGTTGAGAGAGTGGTTTTACTTTCTTTAATACTGGCCATAAGTCTTTATCGAGTGCTTTAGCGCGTTTAATTTCAGCAAGCAAGGCTTCACCATAACGACTAATAGTGTTGGTTTCAAAACCGCGAATCATACTGAACTTATCAATAGACTCAGGGGCTAATTTAGCCAAGTCGAGTAAAATATCATCTTTTAAAATCCAACGACGTGGGCGGTTAGATTTGATTGCACGCTGTTCTCTCCATGCGGCAAGTTTTTGTAAAATTGCGAGCTGTAAACCTTTTAAACGACCAAAACCTTTCACTTTTCGCCAAATATTGTCTGGATCAGATTTATAAGTATCAGTGCTGGTTAAGATGGCAAAGTCTTCATCTAGCCAGTGGGTTCTATTTTTATCTGCAAGCTGTTGAGTGAGGTGTTTATATACATCTCGCAAGTAACGAACATCGTCTGCAGCATAGTCAATTTGTGCCGGATCAAGAGGACGTTTAGTCCAATCTGTACGAGAATGAGCTTTATCTAAATCAACATCAATACATTGTTTAACTAAATTACCATAGCCAATTTGGTCGCCATAACCTAGTACTGTGGCGGCAAGTTGAGTATCAAAGACATGTGGTGGCAGGCTGCCACGAATCATATAGAGCAGCTCAAGATCTTGGCGAGCAGCATGGAATACGACCGTGATATCAGGGCTATAAATAAGATCGAGAATGGGATCTAAATTAGTAATAGTTAAGGGATCAATACAGGCAATATGATCATCTGTCGCGACTTGGATCAAACATAACTGTGGAGAATAGGTTTTCTCACGTAAGAACTCGGTATCTACCGTCATCCATGTTGTGTCAGCAATGCTTTGGCAAAAAGAGATGAGTTCTGCTTCTGTATCGATATATTGGACTGTCATAAATTATTTTAACTCAGGTAAGAGGCGGTAACAGTATACCCCTGATAATTATGTAGATTGGACTTTAGTCCAATATGTCGGATTGAAATCCGACCTACGAGAGGAGAAGGTTTAGTTTTTTCTCGATATCACCTTGTTCGAAAGGCCAGCCAATTTCAGAACCGTCAGAAAATTCAAGGACGGGAATACGAATGCCATAACGTTCAACTAACTCATCACTATCACCAATTTCAGTATGAATAATTTCTACTTGATGATGAGCTGGAAGTGCGAGCAATATGGTATCAGCTAGGTCACAGAGATGACAGCCAGCTGTTGTATATAGAGTTATTTGCATTACTTCTCTAATAATCGAGGCATGAGCTCTACAAAGTTACAAGGGCGATGGCGAGCATCAAGTTGCTCTTTTAGAATGTCATCCCATGCTGTTTTACAAGCACCTGTTGAACCTGGCAAACAGAAAATAAATGTCCCATTTGCAACGCCACCAATAGCGCGTGATTGAATAGTTGAAGTGCGGATATCTTGATAAGAAATTTGACGAAACAATTCGCCGAAGCCTTCAATTTCTTTATCGAGCAATACTTTAACTGCTTCAGGTGTTCCATCACGACCTGTTAGTCCTGTTCCACCTGTTGTAATGATTGCTTGTACATCAGGAGCAGCAATCCATTGTGAGATGGTTGCGCGTATTTTATAAACATCATCGGGAACAATCTGTTGCGCAGCAACGAAGTGATTTGCATCTAATACGCGTTCACGAAGAACCTTTCCTGACGTATCGTTGTCACTTGTTCGTGTGTCAGAAATCGTTAATAGTGCAATGTTGACAGGAATAAACTGTTTTTCCATAGTAGGTCTCAATAAAAATGTTTAATACTCAGTATAGTCACGAACCTGACGTAGGTCTACAATGATCATATTCAACAAGGATTGAGGTGTTTTAAATGAAAAAATTAGTATTAGCGCTCGCTGTAGCTAGTGTATTAAGTGCATGTGCAACGGATGATCCAAATCAACGAGCTAAAACAGGTGCCGCTGTGGGTGCTGTAGTTGGTGCGGTATTAGGACATTCAATTGAAAATGATAAGGGTGGTCTACTTATTGGTACTGCTGTTGGTGCTGTCGCGGGTGCTGGTATTGGTCATTATATGGATAATCAGCAGCAAGAAATGGAAGCGGCTTTAGCTGAAGAGCAAGCCAACCATGATATTGAAGTACGCCGCTTAAAAGATGAGAGTTTGAAAATTGATATTTCAAGTGAGATCTCATTTGATTTTGGTAGTGCAGGACTAAAACCAGCCTTTATGCCAACGCTACAAAAGGTTGCAGATATTTTAGTGCGTTACCCACGAACAGTTATCCATGTTGTAGGGCATACAGATAGTGTTGGTTCAGAAGAATATAATATGAACTTATCACGTCACAGAGCACAATCAGTGGTTAATTATTTTGTATTACAAGATATCTCACAAAGCCGCTTAGTGGCTGTAGGTCGTGGTGAATTAGAACCAAGAGCAACTAACGAGACCGAAGCCGGTCGTCAATTAAATCGTCGAGTAGAAATTTATGTCAAACCCGTCATCGAAGGACAAGAATCAGAAGCATACGAAACGCCGCAGGAGTACTAAATCTGAAGCGAATAGTGCGATAGGAAGCGATCTTGTTTTTGGTTTGCATGCCATTCAAGCTGCATTAGAAATATCGAATACACGAGTATTAGAAGTCTGGTTATCTGATGAACGAGATGATGCACGGATTGACGATATTGTTGAAGCAGCAAAACAACATGGCATTAAGCCTCATCGAGTTGAGCGTGAACAATTAGACGAAATGGCCCCTGATGCACGCCATCAAGGTGGTATTGCTAAATGTCGTCCAATAGGTAATTTAGACGAAACAGATTTGTTTAAATTACTAGATGATTTGAACGAACCACCATTCTTATTGATATTAGACTGTGTACAAGATCCACATAATTTAGGTGCATGTATGAGATCAGCTGAAGCTGCTGGTGCGCATGCGGTGATTGCACCTAAAGACCGTGCTTCAGCGTTAACACCAACTGCATTAAAAGTATCAAGTGGTGCAGCAGAACGACTACCTTTTATACAGGTCACTAATTTAGCGCGAGTATTACGTGAATTACAGCAAGCTGGAGTGTGGATCGTTGGTACATCAGGCGAGAGTGAAACAACTCTTTTTGAAGCGGATTTGAAAGGACCATTAGCCGTTGTATTAGGTGCAGAAGGCAAAGGAATTCGTCGTTTAACACGTGAAAATTGTGATCAAGTGATGTTGATACCTATGCATGGTGGTGCAGAAAGTCTAAATGTATCAGTTGCTGCGGGTGTTTGTTTGTTTGAAGCAAGTAGACAACGCTTGCTCTAAGGTGCCGTTTTTAATTGAAATATTGTTGCGGCGAACGCTAAAAATAGCGTAAAATGCTCGATTGCCTTGAAACTAGGGTAATACTCCTTGCCTCCTGAATAAAATCATGGGGGCTGTATAAACCGTGAGGAGCTCTAAATGAGACATTACGAAATCGTGTTTTTGGTCCACCCTGACCAAAGCGAACAAGTGCCT
>ENA-ORXI01002712-ORXI01002712.1-sediment-metagenome-genome-assembly--contig:-NODE-2712-length-12528-cov-6.237250_pt1 | contig 12528 bp, 10 predicted proteins | sample MGYA00237861_ERZ511468 | MGnify/ENA primary metagenome ERZ511468 (study PRJEB26299, sample SAMN06266213) | sediment metagenome | isolation source: Hudson Canyon methane seep mesocosm | place... | reverse complement strand
GTTGGTTTCTCCCACTTCTTAACCTTGGGCGATAGTATGGATATCGACCCTGATGATCTTATTGATTACCTTGCTCAGGACAGACACACCAAGGCTATTTTGCTTCACATTGAAATGATCCCCAATCCTTCAAGATTTATCTCGGCGGTGCGTGCAGCATCTCGTGGGAAATTGGTAATTGCTATAAAGAGCGGCCGGGTACCAGAGTCTCAGTGGGAGCCCGTACCATTAGCTGAGGGTATTACTAATGGTGATGCTGTGTTTGATGCGCTTTTAAGGCGTGCAGGTGTTTTAAGGGTTAATGGCGCGGATGAAATGTTCGATGCTCTTGAAACCCTTACCCGCATGAAGCCCGTTAAAAAAGAAACCTTAGCGATAATCAGTAATGGATTAGGCCCTAATGTACTTGCCGTAGATAGGTTGGCTAATTTAGGGGGGGAGGTTGCAGACTTAAGCGATAAAACAATCAATGCGGTTGCTGAGCTAATGCCTCCTTACTGGACGCGAAAAAACCCCATAGACCTTAACTATGATGCAACACCTGAAACCTATGCAAAGGTCATCGAAATCTTATCAAAAGATAAAGGTGTTTCTAATGTATTGGTAATGTATGCGCCTTCATTAACGGAAGACAGCCTGCAAATTGCAGACTCTGTTATTACACAAGCTAAAAAGACCCGACTTAACGTATTCACGTGTTGGTTAGGGCAAAGTACGATTCTGGATGCTAGAGAGGCCTTTTTTGAGGCGGGTATACCTACCTTTTTCTCACCTGAAAAAGCCATTAAAGCTTTTATGCATTTGGTTAACCACCAGCGTAGCCAGCGACTATTAAAGGAAACGCCGTCTTCTTATAGTGATCATTCCGTTGATCGTTCTGATGCTCGAAGTATCGTGCTTAATGCATTACAGAATGGCCGAAATCACCTGTCAAATAAAGAAGCAAGGCAGATTATTGCTGATTATGGCGTGCCAACCGTCGAAACTTGGTACTGCGATGATATTGAAGAGGTTGTTGATGTATTTAATAAACAGGGTGGCCCAATTAATATCACTCTGTTGCATGAAAAGAGTAGTCATCCGTTTCTTGAAGAGCAAACAGGGCGGGGGCGCTACAAGACGACTATTCGGCGTTTAAATGAAGAAGATACGATAATATCCTCTTGCAAACAGCTATTTCAGCAGTATCATGAGCACTTTCCAAATAGTGGCTTTCTTGGCTTCTCTGTTCATCGCTCACACTTGCATATTGGTGGTTTAGGGTTCAGCTTGGGAATCACTCGCGATCCAAAATTTGGTCCATTGGTCGTGTGCGGTGCTGCGGGTGCCAGTGTCAATGTCATGACCGATCGACGTATTGCATTACCTCCTTTAAATATGGTGCTGGCTAAAGATCTGCTTAGCCAAACCTACATGTATCAACTACTTAAAGAATACAGCTATCGCCCTGCTCAGGATATAAAAGTTGTTTGTGAAACCTTAATGACGCTTTCGCAAATAGTCGTGGATATACCTGAGATAAAAGGCTTGGAAATTTTGCCTTTGTTATTTAATAAAGATGGGGTGGTTGCGGTTGATGTGGCGATAGACTTAGGTTTACCCGCCAAACTATCTATTCAGCCTTACCCTGATCAGCATCGAGAATGGATAACGATGCCTAAATCTAAGCGTCGGGTAGAGCTTCGTCCTATTATGGCTGAAGATGAGCCTGCTCATATTGCATTTCACTTAAAGCAGTCGCCAGAGTCTATACGGTTTAGGTTCTTTCATTATCGTAAGTCTTATACTCATGACGAGTTGGTTCAGATGGTTCAAATTGATTACGACAGGGAAATGGTCTTTATTGCTACGGTTCCTAAAGAGGAGGGTACTGGAAATGAAACCCTTGGAACCGTTAGGGTGTGGACTGATAGTGATAACCTTCAGTGTGAGTTTGCAGTAATGGTAAGTGATGACCTTAAAGGTGAACGACTGGGTTATACCTTAATGAACAAAATGATTGCTTACTGTAAATCAAAAGGCACTGTAGAGATGATTGGTTCGGTATTGCCAGACAACAGGCCTATGCTTAGCTTGGCTGAAAAACTGGGGTTTGAATCAAAATGGGATGCAGAAGAAGAGGTAATGGCACTTAGGCTACCGCTTAATGTGCCGATCGATGAATGGCAGAAAGAGCAGTTAAAATGATGGAGTGAAGTGACAAGTAAAAGGGTGTAAGCTTTTACCTGTCATTTGCTACTTATCTATTCCTCAATTATCGCAGATTTATCTTCGCCACCAAAGGCATCCAGAACAGCAGGTAGTAGCTTTGCGAACTCCATAGACATAATGGCGAAGCTTGCATCAAACTTGCTGGCTGCGTCTTCTGCACCAGAGTCGTCTAACTGTTCTTGCATTACATCGCCAAACTTAAGGCGTTTAATAGAAAGGTCTTCGTTTAACAAAAAAGAAATATTCTCTTCCCAAGTCATTGCCAGTTTCACAACTTGCTTACCGGCTTCAAGGTGAGTGCTAATTTCTTCGCTATCTAGTTCAACACCTTTGCAGCGCACTACGCCGCCGTCTTCACCTGGGTCACGTAGTTCGCATTCAGGCTCTGCTTCAAAACCTGTAGGTAATAAGGCATCTTTTGCTAGCCAGCTAGTCATAACTGCTGCAGGTGCCTGATTAACGGTTGGGATACGGATAGGCAGAGAGCCAATTGTTTTGCGCAAATAACTGGTAATGTCTTCAGCCGCTTTAGCTGAAGAAGCATTAACAATTAGAAAACCATCTTTAGGAGACAAGTAAGCGTAGGTATGCTTCGAGCGAGTGAAGGCTCTGGGTAACAATTCATGTGTGACTTGCTCTTTTAACTCATCCTTTTCTTTTTTAGTGACCTTACGCATCTGAGTTTCTTCAATTTCAGACACTTTCTCGTCAACCGCTTCTTTTACGACAGACGAGGGAACTAAACGGTCTTCACGCTTTAGACAAATCATCCAGTGACCACTGGTAACATGTACTAACTGCTGGCCATGCTTACCTAATGGAGAAACCCAACCTTGTCGAGAAACTTCCGATGAACCACAAGGGGTAAACGGGCTTTCTGCAAGCTTGTTCTCAAGCTCATCTTCAGAAAGTGTAAAAGGTTTGGTAAAACGGTAGGCAATAATATTTTTAAACCACATAGTTTATTTTTATATCCGAGAGTTCAATGAAAGAGGGAGATTGATTATGAATGATGTTGTTTTCAGAACCAAGACTGATTTAGAATCTTTTTATGACTCTTTTGATGAAAAACGGTAACAATACTTAATAGGGCGAGATGGGTGGTAATAATTTGATCAATTTAATACTTTATAGCACTGTAGGGTGTCATTTATGTGAGCAGGCTATAGATGTCATTCAAATAGCGTTACAAGGCCAAGTATGCGCGCTTGATGAAATAGACATTGCGAATGATGATGCCTTAATGGAACAATATGGCATTAGAATTCCGGTTGTAAAAAACCCGCAAAACAATAAAGAAGTTGGATGGCCCTTCGAGCCTGAAGATATTCGTCTTTTATTAGTCAATTGAAACTTGAAGCAGGACACTCATGATAGCTGTTATTTCCCCCGCTAAAACACTGGATTTTGAATCTAAACCTATCACTAAAAATCATACAAATCCCGAGTTTCTGGGTGACTCCTGTGAGTTGGTTGAAGCCTTAAAGCTACTTGAACCTCATGATATCTCCGGTTTAATGAGCATAAGCCCAAAGCTAGGAGAGCTAAACGCAAACAGATTCCAAGCCTGGCAGTTACCTTTCAGTCCAGATAACGCGAAACAGGCTTTGTTAGCCTTCAAAGGCGATGTTTATACAGGTTTAGATGCTGAAACATTCACTGAAGATGACTTCAAATTTGCCCAACAACATCTAAGAATTTTATCTGGTTTATATGGTGTATTAAAACCATTGGATTTAATACAACCTTATCGTTTGGAGATGGGAACAAAGTTTGGTAACGCACGAGGTGACAACCTTTACCAATTCTGGGGCGATCAACTCACTGAAAGACTTCAAAGTGAGCTTGATACAGACGATGGCGTGTTAATCAATTTAGCCTCTAATGAGTATTTCAAAGCGGTAAAAGCCAAATCTTTAAATGCGCGAATAATTACGCCTGTATTTAAGGATTGGAAGAATGATAAATATAAAATTATTAGTTTTTATGCAAAAAAAGCCAGAGGTTTAATGTCAGCTTATATCATTAAAAATAAACTGACAGATGTAGATGCCCTGCAGGGTTTTGACTCTGAAGGATATTGTTTTAACCCTGAAATGTCTAAGGGTGATGAGTGGGTGTTTACTCGAAGTTTGTGAGTTATACCTATAAGGTATAAAACTAACTTATTGCCACTAAGTTTTAATAGGAAGGTAGTGTCATGCCAGATTTTCTGAAATCTGGCACAAATTTAGACTACACTACATGGGCTCTGAGTTGAGGCTATTAAAATAAACCCCTTCCACGGTCTATATACTCAAGCCTAACACTGTCTACACCATTGTAGACCTCGCTGAGATTAACTTTTACGGCACCTGTTGGTAAATTCATAAAAGCGCCTGAAGTCGCTCGAACAAACTCGTTCATAGCCTGTTCCCCTGCTGGTCCTGTTGACCAATCCATATCACGGGTCTGAAACGACATGAATACGCCTGATACTGTATCTGTTATATACTGCTGGCCATTAATTTCTTCCACCTTACCAATAGGCAGGCTCTTGAAGTTATTGAGAGGAAAGCATGTAGGAATACCCAGCATACTGCAGTCTTCTGATTGAACATAGATGTCGAAGCAGGATAATAAACCAAATAGACCACACCCAAACAAACTAGAGAACTCTGAACGAGAGTCACTTCCGAGCAGCCCTACATCTGAAAGGAGAGGTACAGCCGCTGCGGCAAGAAAGTCTGCGCCGGCAATCTTAAACTCGGAACCATTCGCCATACCAATAGTTGAAGCTCTAATGGGGTCTGGATTACCATGCTCATCAGTTAAAACAGCCTGAGCACTCAAATCACCACCGGCAACCAGTAGTGGTGTTAACAGTGTTAGTGCCGATTCAATAAGGTTTCCATCCTGCTCCTCGCGAGCTTCCGACAACTCTTCAACACCATCGCGTATGTTTACATCTACAGCACCGGATAAACCGAGAATATTACCAGATAACATTCCTTTGGCATCGCCAAACCCAATTCTTAAGCCAATTACTTCATTTGTTACTTCATCATAAGCAAACTCAAAGAAAGGGTCGTTTATTTCCATAGGAACAATTTCACCCTCTTCGTAGTTCACAACTCGGCCATATTTATCAAATCCCTTGGCGACCATAGGAACTGAAGAGTATTTATCCTGATACGCATCACTATGAATGTACCCAAGTGTAAAATCTTCAGCCAATATATCTGACCCAATTGCTTCCAAACCTGCTTCTGTTCCATTACAGGTGTGACATGCGGTACCATTTAAACTTGAGTTAGTGGGGTGGTTTTCCCATCGGTGGTAGGTACCTAGTTCAAGTCTTTCTGCACTCATTTGAGTCTCAATCTTCATTCCAAGATTGACTCTTGTATATGAAACATTTTGCTCGGTAGGGTGGTAGGCCTTATCAATTGATACATAGGCCTGTCCGGAAATATCAGACATTTCAGCGTCCGATATTGTTTTAAGCTCTGCAAAAGCATTGGACGAAGAAAAAGCAAATAGAAATATAGAAGTTAAAACCTTAGGCGTATCCATACCTTCATTCCTTGAAATATCTGCATGACTCACATGCAGTTAAATTTTGCACTTATATGTACGTATGTCCCATATTGTATTGGTTTTTTTTCCTACCGTCCGAGATCTAATTCTCAAATGTGTACAATAGTACTAAAAATGAGGTGGTGGTCATTTTTAGTGAGACGAGCATCTGGAAGCTGACTATTTTGTTGTAAGGCTATTCACAATAGTAGGTAGTCGGTTTGCTTAGTACATAAGCGGAGCTAGCTGGTTAAAAAATAATCATCCGTCCCCTTTATTCTTTAGTGTCTGAACTATTCTTAATAGATAAAATTTAGAATAGATGGTCAGGAGATTGTGATGTTAGTTAACAAGCAAAACACTCAACAAAAAATGCTTTGGGATACTGTCGACCAGGAGATGCTTGAAACTCAGGGCTACACAGGGCGGCGAGCGCTTAAAACAGAAGTGAAAAAAGCATTGTTTGCTGTTGATAGGTCTTTGTTTGTTCCTGAAAAACTACGTTTAATTGCATGGCAAAACCACCCTTTGGCAATTGGCAGTGAGCAAACCATCTCCCAGCCTTATATTGTTGCTTTAATGACCGACTTACTTGATCTTAAAAAAACTGATCGAGTGCTTGAGATAGGAACGGGCTCTGGCTATCAAACAGCGATACTGGCGGAGCTTGCTGGGGAAGTCTACACCGTTGAGCGAATCGGATCTTTGGGAGAACAAGCGGCTACTAAAATAAGGTCGCTAGGTTATAGCAATGTGAAGTTTTTAGTGGCTGATGGCTACAAAGGGTGGAAAGAAAATGCACCTTATAACGCAATCATTGTTACGGCCGCCCCTGATGAAATACCAGAAGCTCTTGAGTATCAATTAGCTGAGGGAGGGCGGATTGTTATACCTGTGGGGCATTTCTTAGGTGGTCAAAATTTGATTCGTGGGGTTAAATCTGGAGAGGAACTTTCAATACAGAATATCCTTCCTGTTTCTTTTGTTCCTATGCTTCCAGATATTGATTAAAACTCAAATGAGTACTGTGGTCCTGGCAATAACTGCAACTGCAGGTGAGTGTAATTTCAGGGTGATGTCATTTTTTTGTGTGCCTGTTGATAGCACTTCAACAATAATGCTGGTATTTATAGCGACTATAGAGAAAACCTGAAAAGAGGTGCAGGCTATGTTGAGTGCTCGATTTTATTTAATAATAACCGCCATCAGTGGCTTATTGAGTGTTGCCTTAGGGGCTTTTGGTGCTCATGGCTTAAAGAAACTGGTTAGCAGTGATATGTTGGTTGCTTATCAAACTGGTGTGCAATATCAATTTATTCATACCTTGGTGTTATTAGCCTTAGCGATCTTGCTTTTAATCCTGCCAGCTAGCCCTGGAGTTATCAAGCAGTTGAAAGTGAGTGCCAACTTGATGCTCGCGGGCATACTGCTCTTTAGTGGCAGTTTATATACCATGACCTTCATGTCTGTAGCGGGTGGCTTATACCCTACTTGGCTAGGCCCTATTACTCCTATTGGCGGTTTAACCTTTATAATGGGCTGGGTTTTTCTGGCAGTTGCAGCTTTTAAGTTGCCTGTTTTAGATTCTTAAAACCGTAAAGAATCACTTCATCCCCTTTGTTTTTCAAGCAAGATAAATAGGGCTGTTTCATTCGAGGAGTGTGTTGGGAGTAGCTGTTTGGAGGTGTATTTGATGAGGAGTAAGAGCGGTCGAGTCTGATAATCATATAGAAAGCTCCTCCTGGGAAGCGGTAAAGTAATAGGTTCCTACAACCTTAACAAAACCGCTTCAAGAAGGAGCCTAGAATGAAACTATATGGTGGAATCGATTTGCATTCAAACAATAGTGTTATTCATTTAATTGATAAAAGTGGAAGTAACGTTTTAAAAAAACGATTATCAAACAACCTCCCCATGATCCTTGAGCTATTGGAGCCTTATTCTGATGTAATTGAAGGATTAGTTGTTGAATCTACTTATAACTGGTACTGGCTTGTTGATGGGCTGATGGAGGCTGGTTACAAGGTACATCTTGCTAACACTGCAGCGATACAACAATACTCTGGCCTGAAGTATGGTGATGACGATAGTGATGCTAACTGGCTGGCCAATATGCTCAGACTAAACATATTACCCGAAGGTTATATTTATCCAAAAGAAGCCCGCATGGTACGAGATTTACTGCGAAAGCGTCTTCAGTTAGTGCAACAAAGAACACTCAACTTAATATCTATTCAAGGGCTCTACACTCGACATTTAAATAAAAGACTTAACAGCAGCAAGATTAAACAGTTAACCCCACAAATAATTGCCCAAGACTTCTGCGACCCTAATGTTCAATTAGCAGTTAATGGAAACCTAGCCGTTCAACAATGCTTAACACAACAAATTAAGAATATTGAGAAATCTTTAAAACAGCAGCTAAAGTTGAAGGACGAATTCATTCAACTAACAAGCATTGATGGTGTTGGGTTGATACTTGCGTTAACCATCATGCTGGAAACTGGCAGTATTACACGTTTTGAAAAGGTCGGGAATTACGCATCTTATTGCAGGTGTGTGAGTGGAGGCAGGTATAGCAATGGTAAAAAGAAAGGAACAACCAATGCAAAAAATGGAAATAAGTACTTGGCCTGGGCGTTTGTCGAGGCTGCCAATTTTGCTATTCGCCACAACGAAACAATTAAGAAATTCTATCAACGGAAATTGGCAAAAACACATATGATGGTCGCCAAAAAAGCTGTCGCCCATAAGCTGGCACGGGCATGTTTTTATGTTTTACGTGACCATATTGAATTTGATACAAAGAAAGCATTTGGTTAATGATTATGAGCTTATAAATAAAAGTTTTGGTTAAACGGGTGAGCTTGAGCATGGGGTTGGAAAAACCATCGAGTCTGATTAAGACGCTCGTTTAACCATTCAATAGTCTGTTTGTTCAATGCTGGTATGCCCGTACTTTGAGCCATGAAGGTCTGGATATGACAAAGTCATAAACCATAAATCTGTCAAAAAGGTAAGCAATCAACATACCTTAAGACTTGGACAAAGTCCGGTACTAAATGATTTCTGAGGCGATAGCCAAGGGCTGCCGGTATCTTTAAAGCTACCGACAACATGTCTTAATTCAGATGGGTGACTGGTGCATATTTGTTGACACCATACCATGAAATTTTTAGGCGCGTGACAGTTAACAAATAGACATGGCCTATCGGCCATTTTTACTTGTTAAAAAAAATCAAGGGAATTTGCTTTGTCTGCTTGACCGGAATTTTCTAATGGGTGACCCCATGCTAGAAGCAGCTACATCAAGCTTGCATTCTATCTTTAAAATCACCAATACAGCCTCACTGATATAGCACTAAAATGGTACTTTCAATCTTTTTATATTCAAAAAACTTATAAAAAAACGAGTTAAATCATTAAATTAGCCTTATTAAAATCTAGCGAAAATGTAAAAAGCAGATATACTCAAGTGTAATGGAATGTAAAAAACAATAAAAAAGCGCAATAGAACAAACAGTTATGAACCTATTTCTGAACTCTATAGTGCTTAACAATTACTCAGACGTATTTAGCGGTGTCGGCATGATAAAAGAGAATTCTACCCCTTCTGTTCTTTTAAAAACTAAACAACCCTTTACTTCTTCTTTTCCTATTTCTAGTTTTTTAGCGGTTTCAATGGCTTTGGCTAGTGGGGCTGTTGGGGCAAGTGGAGATGATGGTTTATGGGATATGTCTTTAGAGGAGCTAGGGCAGGTTAGGGTTACCTCAATTTCATCTGGTTCTGATACACCCACTGATAAAGCTGCTTCAATAGTAACTGTAATCACTAGTGAAGATATCGAAGCAATGGGGGCTAGAGACATTGATGAAGTGCTGGAAACAGTGCCTGGCCTTCATGTGGGGCGAAACCCTATTACTAATATCCCCAAGTATAATTTCAGGGGAATTACATCTACCTATACACCTCAAGCGCTCACGCTAATAAACGGTATTCCAGTATCTTCGTTGTATTTAGGTCACCCTTCTTTAGTTTGGGGAGGCATGCCACTTAAAGCCGTTGAAAAAGTGGAGGTTATACGTGGGCCAGGTTCAGCTTTATATGGAGCTGATGCCTTTGCAGGTGTAATTAACATAACAACCAAAGGCGCGAAGGATATACCAAAAGGCACCGTAGGTATTACGGCGGGCAGTTTTGACAGTAAAGGTGGTTGGGTCTCTTATGGGAATAGAGAGACGGCTATCGATGTCGGTTTTACACTTGAATATAATGAAACTGATGGTTTTGATGAGACAGTACAGGCTGATGCTCAAAGCTTGCTTGATACCATTACAGGCACATCTGCTTCTATTGCTCCTGGATCTATAAATACCGGTAAAGAAATGATCGATATGCGCCTTGAACTAGGCCAGGAAGAGTGGATTTTTCGCTTAGGCTATCAAGGTCGCGATGCAGTAGAAGTCGGAGTCGGAGTATCATCGGCTCTTAGCCCTTCTTCTGAATTTTCTAGCGATAGAATCAATACAGATTTTACTTACAACTTTAATAATTTATCCCCGGACTGGAAGGTCAGCACCCGAGCAAGTTATTATTATAATGACCAGCAGGTTGAAGAAAACAATGTTTTATTTCCAGCAGGTACTAACACTGTTTACCCTTTAGGAACCTTCCCATCTGAGCCACTTTTTCCTGAAGGCGCTATCGGTAACCCCGAATTCAGGGAAGAGCAAGCTAGATTTAATTTAGATAGTCAGTTTACCGGGTTCGATGACCATATCGTCCGACTAGGGGCTGGCTATTTTTGGGGAGATATTTACGAGGTTACAGAGCAAAAGAATTTTGATGCTGCTTTAACTCCACGCCCTGGAGGGTTGGAAGAGGTTGGAGATACTGATGAGGCCTTTTTACCTGAAAAAGATAGAACTAATACCTCACTGTATATTCAGGATGAGTGGTTATTTGCAGACAACTGGGCACTTACAACGGGTGTTCGATATGATGATTATTCAGACTTTGGTGACACAGTTAACCCAAGAGCCGCTCTTGTTTGGGCAACAACAGATAGTATAACGACTAAGTTTTTATATGGGCGTGCTTTTAGAGCGCCGAGTATAGCTGAACTCTTTGTAACCAGTAACCCTGTCACGTTAGGTAACCCTGATTTAGACCCAGAAACTATTGATACCTATGAAGTTGGTTTTAGCCAGCAGGTTTCTGCAAATCTACTTTATTCAGCTAATATTTTTTATTATGAAATTGATGACTTTATATCTTTTGTTCTTGATACTTCTACAGGGGCACAGCAGGCACAAAATGCTGGGCAGAGAAAAGGTCGAGGGTTTGAGTTTGAATTGTCTTATGAACCCATTAAAAGTGTTAAGTTGTTAGGTAATTATGCATATCAAAAAGCCACTGACAAAGACACCTCAGAAGATGTAGGCGAAACACCCAATAATACGGTTTATGCGAGGGCTGAATGGGAGGTGCTCAGTGATTGGCACTTTAATACGCAAGTAAACTGGGTAGGTGAGCAAAAAAGAGCTGAAGGTGATAATCGTTCTAATGTACCTGATTACGCCACAGTTGACTTTATGCTTAGAAAAAATAATGTTATTCCTGATTTGGATATTTCCTTGTCAGTGAAAAATGCCTTTGATGAAAAGGTTTATGAAGCAAGCCCACCCCCATCAGCGCCATTCCCTGTTGCCTTTATTCCTAATGACCTACCTGGGGCAGGTTTAGCTATATACGGTGAAGTTCAGTATTCTTTTTAACTTTATAATGAATACTGGGGCATGTATCGCCCCTGTATTCATTATATAAGTGCTAAAGCATTATTTGGTTTTTTGACATAAAATACTTCAGTCTTTGAGGCATAATGTTGAATAATTGTACTAATGCACGATTCGTTACCCCATTAATATATAACGATTCTCCCTTCATAACCGCTGTAACACCTTGTTTAGCAACCAGGTCTGACTCCATCCAGCGCCACTTAGGTATTTCACTAAGCATATCTCTTACACCCATTACATCATGAAACTCACTGCTAGTAAGTCCTGGGCACAGCGCAAGACAATGGACTCCATGAGGTTTTAACTCAAGATCCAGAGCCTCTGACATGTGAGTAACGTAAGATTTAGCTGCATTATATAAATTCCCTGTAAATTCTGGGGCAAACGCTGCAATAGAGGCCACATTAATTATTCTGCCATAACCATTCTCTTTCATTTCTTTAGAGAATAAATGGCATAGCTGAGTCAACGACATTACCATTACATTCATCATGTCTTGGTGTTCCTTCCAGCTGGCTGATGTAAATGGCTTACTTAAAGAGTAGCCTGCATTATTTACCAAAATATCAACTGAGATATTTTTGTCATATAAATAATCATAAATTTTCTTAGGAGCACTCAGCTTGGATAGGTCAGATACGATCACCTCACTTTTTACGTTATAGTCAGTTTTCAATTCATCTGCTAGAACGTTTAAGCGATCTTCTCTACGAGCGACTAACACTAAATCATATCCCTGCTGGGCAAATGCTTTTGCAAATGATTTGCCGATTCCAGAAGATGCCCCTGTGATCAAGGCTCGACGATTTGGCTCAATTTTTCTTTCTAATACATTACTCATATTTATACCTATATAAAAGTCAATTTCTTACAGTACTAAAGGGCTATATTTAGTCCCATGCCCGTTTACGGGTACCTTTATAAATAATGCTCGAACAACGAATAGGAAAAAAACTCCCC
>ENA-ORXI01002711-ORXI01002711.1-sediment-metagenome-genome-assembly--contig:-NODE-2711-length-12531-cov-7.759194_pt1 | contig 12531 bp, 7 predicted proteins | sample MGYA00237861_ERZ511468 | MGnify/ENA primary metagenome ERZ511468 (study PRJEB26299, sample SAMN06266213) | sediment metagenome | isolation source: Hudson Canyon methane seep mesocosm | place: USA:Hudson... | reverse complement strand
ACAGCAATAGTCTAATCAACAAGAAAATTATACAAGATTATGAAAAAAATCAAAAGCACCCTTATATCCCCCACCTATTGGTAAAATCATGCAAAAAAAAATTAAATTAATTAGTTCTATTATCATTTCTGGAAAAATAGCAACTTCAGCTCAATTAGCTTCTGCAGAAGGTTTGGGAAAGGTTGATAGTCAAACGAATCCAGATGCAATATCTGCATTATCATTTGATCAAATTGGCTATCCACTAACTATTTTAACACCACCGGTTAATAATGATGAAAGTTTAAGCGATAGTTCACAAGGCGGTAAATTTGAATCGACAGCTGAAGGGACTATTTTTTCTGAGGATATTAGTAAGGCCGTCAATGCGGGTCAGCAGCCTAGAATAGATTTTGTGATTAATAATATCGCACAAACTAATAATACGACAGTTGTTTTCTTGGCCTATAGTACGACACAGGGAGATAGTTCTCAGTGGCAGGATTTAGGGTGGCATAATTTTCTATTAAACCGTGATGATTTTCATATTATTTCAGCATTTGAAGTCAATGCTTCACAGGGAGTCGCTGGATTGAATGGAATACCTTCACCTTTAGGTACTGCACCCGGAGTAAGTTCTAGCTCGGTAGTGGCCTCTTTAAATTTAAGTGATTTAAATCAAGTAGAGTTTGAAGATAATAATCTTTATTTCCAAGTGGTAGCCGTACCGTTCATTAATGGTGAATTTGATTTTGCAGCGGCCTCTATTTCAGAGCTAGATCATTACATTATTGCTAGAGAAACTGCAGCGCAACAAGGCTCAGGTTCAAAAGTATCTAATCAAGGTTCTAAATTATCACCTCAAGATTCAACAGATAATAGTGGTTCTAAAAATACTGCTCCGAATACTAGAACTAACCCGGATACTGATACCGGTGGAAAATAAAGATGTTGAGTTGTCATGCGATAGGTTTGCAAGCACTTGAAGGCGTGCGAGTTAAGCTTGTCCGTGCTGGGCCAGACTATACAGATTTTTTATATGATTGTTATCAAAATAATCAATTTATGGATTTATATAGGTTGGCACATAACAGAGCACTCACTAAAGACGATATTTATCAGCGATTATGTACTGAGTATAAAAAATTACCGCAAGAATTAAAACGTATTGAATGGGTGATATTAAAGATAGATGGTTCTAATGAAATTCCAATAGGTTTAGGGGCTTTGGCAGATTATCAGCAGGGACATCAGCGTGGCGAATTTTTATTAGGTATTCCAGAAAAATGCTATCAAAAAACAGCTTTAAGTCTAGAGGCCTCATTATTAATATTCGAATTTGCTTTCCAGCAGGCAAAATTGCATAAATTAGTATCATTTGTCTATGGGTATAATCACCTTGCTCAAAAAAATACCTTACACTTAGGGTTTAAACAAGAAGGCATTTTAAAAGAGCATATTCATACTCAAAAAGGTTTTATTGATTTATTTCAAAATGCGTTATTATCGACTGATTTTAAAAATAATAAACGTTTATCAAGCTTATCATTGCGTTTATTGGGACGTGATATTACCTTGCCAGCGGCATTAGAGATTAAGGCAGCATCTAATGATTTAATTGAAATACTAAATCAGAAGCTATTTAGATATTAATTTTTTATGTAATAAACTCCAAACTTTAAGACTAGATATTTTTTTGCTATTTTGAATGAAATGGCGTTTTTTCCACATTTTAGGGATGCCTAATAAAGCATCATATTTAGCTTTAATAATAATTTTTCCTTGTCCTTTTAAGGAAAAGTAGATAATAGTTATTATATTTAGCACTATATGCAAAGGCAATAAAGTCCAAAAAAGTATTGAGGGCATATTTTTTATAAATGCCCAAACTAAATTACGATGTCCGTGGTAAATTGAAAAGTCACTATGTGTACCGCCTGAACTGGCGGAACCTGCATGATAAACAATTGCTTCAGGAATATAGCGTGCGTGATAATCATGTAATTGTAATCTAAACCCTAAATCAATATCTTCTACATAGCAAAAGAAATCTTCATCAAATCCACCCACTGCATTTAGGGCATTTAATTTATATAAAGCAGCACAGGCACAGGGTGAAAAGATAGGTTGTGGTGCTTGATGCTTATAATTGGATACTAATTTCCCATAACCTTTACGCCAGATTAATCCGGATAGGTGATATTCATCGCCGATGCCATCTAAATAATCTGGGAAATTTAATTGACGCTGCTGGCAGCCAAAAAATGAAATATCAGGATAGGCTTGTATGGCTTTGCGTAAATTGGCTAACCATTCTTTATCGGCTAAAGCATCAGGGTTTAAGAGTGCAACCCATTCAGTTTGGCAGTGTTCCAAGGCTAGGTTGTTGGCTTTAGCAAAGCCTAAGTTTTCATTCAGAAAATGGACTTGTACATCTGGTATTAAGGCGGCTTTCTTAGCTGAACCATCGGTACTACCATTATCCATTAGCAAGATACTCTCCGCAGGTTCGCTTTGATCTTGTAGATGCTTTAAGCAATCTAGCAGTAAATCACCGCCATTCCAATTGACGATAATAACCGTAATCGACATCTTATTTATACTTAATAAGGGCATCTAAACTAAGGGTTTGATAATTTCCTTGTGTCGCTATAAAGCTTATAATACGCTCTACAGCATGTGCCATTGTGCCATCAGATTGACCTAATTCCTCTTCAAAATCAGTGCTGTTTAAATTAAGTTCGAGTAGTGGGTGAATAGCTTCCACTCTAGCCCAAAACATCGAGCCGGCAATAAAAGGGAAATTTAATTCTGTAGAGGTGTGGCTGATACGACTCACTAAATCTTGGACATGTTTACTATTATTTTGTAAATATAAAGGTTTAGATAGTGAAACTAAACTGCCTGTCGGAGCAATTAAACCTAATTTTGGATTAGATTCGAATTGTTTAATAATGTCAGGAATGCTTAGTTTTCCTAATAATTCATTAAATAATGTCTCTCTTATTTTTGAGCCATCTTTACGGTACAAGGTTTTTTTCGAGTGTATTTTCAATACATAGTTATATCCTAAAGAAGATATCTGCTTCAAGGTATTAAGAAAAGGCAGAATATCTCGACCCTTATTCGCACTAATAGTAATATAAGTATTTCTATCTGAAGTACATAATTTATTAATCACAGCAGAGTCAATATGCTCAGGGAGATTAATAAAGTAGTCAACTTGACCATCAGAATCGATATAGGCTAATAATTCATCAGTAAGATCGGGATAATACAAATGCAGGATAATTGCGGTATGACTGCTTTTTTTAAATGCTTGATTATGCTTTGTTAGCTGACTCATATTAGGCTCTATATAATGCTCTCTAATAACATTAGCTGTGGCATGTAGATAAGCATATCCATAGTGTCTATCGGGTTCTAAATAGGTTCCCTCGGCCCATTCATTCCAAGCATTAATAAATACAATCTGTTCTTCTTTAACGTTGTTTTTTAAGACAAAATCAAAGGCATTTCTTAACCATAGTTTATAGTTATGGGGTGATGCACCATAAAATGCATGTCCCTTACCCGGTTTTCTGGCTTCATTATCCCAATTCATCATCACGCAAGGAAAGGTGTGCTGATGACCTTTAATTGCTTTCATTGCATTCTCACTGAATTCTTTAAAATCAAAAACATTACCTTGATAATTCTTATTCAGTAAATTGACTTTATTAGTAATATTAGAAGCAGCGGTATTATGCGGTGGAAATTGTACGAGACCGTCATAACCAATACTGGCAAAATCTTCAAATCCAAAGGTTGCAGCAGAGACGATATGTAAATCACCTATACCATTTTCTTGAGCATATTGACGCCAGCGTTTTGCAGTTGCAGCGGGGTCAGGTAATAATCCTGGACGGTAGATAATCAATAACGGTTTATTATTAACGCGGATATACCGTTTATCTCTTAATGCTGGCGCAATATCAACGATAAAATCGAGATCATCTTCCGGAGAATGCTGCTGTTCTAAAATAATATCATCTTCCCCTCCATCCCAGCGTCGTGTCCAGTTTTCATTTGCCCAACATAAACAGAACGGTAAATCTAAAGATGGATCATCTAAAATTTGTTGGAAAGGCTTTTCTAAGGCTCTTTTGCCACCAAACCAATAATGATGATAACAAAATCCATCAATACCATATTGTTTAGCAAGTTCTATTTGTCGTTGCTGTACATCTTTGAGACGTAAGTCATAATAGCCTAATTCGCCGGGTAATCGAGGTTGATAATGTCCAACAAATTGCGGGTTGGCCTTACTGACATTGGTCCATTCGGTAAAACCTAGCCCCCATTCTCTATTATTTTCGGGAATAGGATGAAATTGAGGTAAATAAAAAGCAATTGTTTTTACCTGGGTGCGTGTATTGTCAATACTATCGCCCGCTAAAGGCACATATTCTAGTGGTGTGCTATTCACTGCAGTATCTATGCGGACATCATATTCATCTTGATACTTATTGGTTTTGTCTACTAGATTCAGCTCAGGGATATTTTCTATTTCAGACCATTCAACTTGAATATCTGTACGTGGAGATAAACCTAGAAAACGATTAAAAATAGGAAAATAATTAAGTGTTGTTGCTTTTATTTTGATTCGCTGATCAATATCAAGAGGTAGTCTATACCAAAATGAATAGGCTATTTTTTTCATTGGGGAGTTAATTCCTTTAGCAATTTTTTTAATGTTCCGTAATGGTGCTGTTAGTTTCCATGAGAAACTCTTATACACGGAATCTATAGTTTCCTGAAGCTGAATGGTGTTATCGTTTAGTTGGTTGATCGTCAGTGTTAAATTAGTATTAAAGGCCTGCTGCTCAGCAAGTAGTAGATGGGTTTTATTGAGCTTTTGCTCATGATTGACAATCACATCAGTTTTTTCATTCAGTTCTTGCTCACGAGCGGTAATTAATTGATCTCGTTGACTAATCACTGTATTTTTTTCGGCAATCACATCAGTTTTTTCATTTAGTTCTTGCTCTCGTGCAACAATGAGTGCTTCTCGTCCAGATAATTCTTGTTCTAAAATAATAATTTTATGTTTATAGCGGGCATAATCAAAAATCGACCATAAAGTCTCGGATGAGTATTTAGGTAACCATTTTTTATATACTTTTAACATAGCCGTTTTAGTTTTTTCAGGGTTTCCCCAAACCCCTGAACCGGTATCAAGCAAACGATAATTAGCCCCTATTTCAGCTACAAAAGTAAAGATTCCATATTGTTGTACTTGCAGCCAAAAATCCCAATCTTCACATAAGTCTAGGTTTTCATCAAAGGCACAGCCTTGAGCTAATACTGATCGTTTAAATAGAATGGCATGAATAGGAATAAAATTATCAATAGATAATTGAATTGCATCAAAATCATCAGCAAAAACGCGCGTTACTTCGCCCTCGGCATTAAGGCAACGTACTGCCGAATAGGCGGCTATCGCTTCTTTATACAGAGTAAGTTGTTCATAAAGTGCCTGAATATGATGGCTTTCAAACCAATCATCATCGTCTAAAAAAATTAAAAAATCACCGTGACTTAAATCTAACCCCGTATTTGCCGCATGAGAGCGTCCCTTTTGTTTTTCCAAGTGTTGATAATGAAATTGTTGAATACTTGCCACAGATTCTTCTTCAACGATTGCTTTACAATTTACCCCTCCATCATTGACGACAATTAATTCAATATTAGGATAAGTTTGTCTTGCAACAGAACGAATGGCTTCACGTAAAAAATCAGGACGATTTTGGGTGCGAGTAATTACCGATACTAAAGGTAATACGTCAGGTAATGCGTGATGTGAATAGTCTAATGTTGAGAGACTAAATGATAAGGCATTTAAAGGGCGATTTTCTTTTGGCCATATATAAAAAGATTCGGCATGACTAACTGATTGAGGCAAAGACCATGTGCGAGCTTGATTTAAAGCAATAATACGCTCAATATAGACATTTTCAGTTAATTGACTTTTATAAATCGCCATTAGGTCTTTTTTATCGTTAATAACACGACTAATATCTATTAAACAATTGGTATGACTTTGGGTCGAAATATCGTAACTAATAGGCGTTGCAGAAAAATCAGTAGCACGTAAACTTTCCCATGCAATAACTGCCGTGGTGCGATGGTCAGGGTGTGGCTCTAAAGGGGCAGGAAAAAAGACAGAAGCAGGCTGTGTTTCTTTAATAAAATTACTGAGACGTTTAATTAGATGTTCAGATGCTGTAAGTTCTCTGTCAGTTTCTCGCCAAAAATAAAGATTTCGAATTCCTAATATATCGGCAGCTTGTTGAGCTTCAATTTCACGAATATGTGTGAGTGCTTCTTGTTTATGCCCGCCTTTACTGCCATCAGTCATAATAATGACATCAACAATAATATCCTGTGCTTTAGCAAGTAATAAACTGCCGCCCATACCAAATGTTTCATCATCTGGATGAGGTGCAATAATCAGCCATGACCCTTGAGGTAATACTGAGGATTCAGAGGGTAGGTAAGCGGATTCGTTGTTGATAGGCATAATAAGTATTTATAAAATTAGATAGTCTTAACGAAAGTCCATGTCGCCAGCCATTAACCACCAATGACTTTTTATTTGCTCGGAACTAGGGCCTTTACTCCAGCAATTATTGGCAATTTGGATATTTAACGGTTTTATTTTTACATCAGGCGTAGCTAAATAAGGGCTAAAAGCATTACTGATCTGGCATATTACATGGGTGCAATGCTGTGTTGTTGCAAATCTTTTTGTGTATTGAATTAGTAAAGGTATATTGTGAGTGGTGCTAATTAAGTCAATTATTTCACAGCAGTTATTATTAATTTGGGTAATAATAAGACCTTGTGCTTTTTGTGTGTAACGATTTTTAATCAGTAAAAATTGGTAAGTATGCTCTGGATGCTTTAAATAACGATGTTGAATATAGTTAAAATCACGAATGCCTATAATATCCTGTGTGAAGTCATCTGCCATTTGTTGCCAAAGAGAGTCGATGATTTTTTTTGATTGCTGTAACTCTGCAGGCTGCAGTAGACGTAATGTTGTTAAAAGGCTCGGTAATTTTTTTGTTGCTCGCCATAAATGTTCGTTCATATGACCAACGCTATTATATAGTTTTAAATGCTGTGCAACTTGCATTGCTCTTGCATTGGGAAAGCCGAAGCCAAGTAAAAAGTTTTTACCAAACCCTATATGTTTTTCTATAAAACTACTTGCCATTATAAAAAAAGGGCCGGTGCGTCGTAATGCACCCCGATATTTGGGATTTACCATTACATCACCAATTTGCATGGCTTGTTCAGCTTTTCCAAAATATAAAATATCTCTTGGTATGCCACCATAATGAGCAATTAATTGTTCATCTTGCCAAACACCAAGAGTTGAATTTTGTGCCGATTTATATTTCCACTGCCATAGCTCAGAAGATAAATTTTTATCAAAAGATAATTTAAAGAGTGATTGTAACTTGGAAAAATTTACAATGTCTAAAGCTTTTAAACGCCATTTAGGCAAAGAATTTTTTTTAAAACATAATAAGGTGTAACCATAATAGCCTTGCTTATAGTTATCTTTATAAGTTTTATTCGATGTTTCTAGTTGGCTAAGTTGAGCATTAGAAATAGATAAATCAGTAATTAATGTATGTTTATGTTTTTGAGTGATTTTTAAAATATAGTCGAGTGTTGGTGCTGCATAGTGAGATAAATCAATTTGTTGTTCTAGGCTAAAATTGAACCTAGTTGCTAGTGCGAGCATTTGATCAATATTATGAAGATTGCTTTTTTTAGGTGTTTTACAATCTAAGCTAAATTCATCAATAATAATGACAGTCCCTGACTCTTTTAGATAATTGAGCGATTGGTTGAAAATAGAGAGTAAATCAATATATTGTGCTGATTCTTGGAATAAAATAACATCAAAAATAGGGGTGTTAGTAGAAAAATTCTCGAAGTATTGACAGCTAACAGGAGCATCTTCATATTGGCTCTTTATATATTCAATTTGTGTTATATCAGGCGTAATACTTTCAATTTGATAACCCATATTAATAAGAATATTTAGAGTTGTTCCTAGCCCAGAGCCAACTTCTAATATACGACAAGGGGGAGGAGGTAATTGCTGTAATAATAATTCTGTTGAATAGGATTGTGCTATATCAATAGAATCATAAGGGTCTTTAAATAGTCCATAATGTAAGTATTTAGCATGTCCTTCTTCCAAAAATAAGGCATAGGCATAAACATTAAGTGGAAAGCTCATTTTTGTAAAAGGAGAGGCGGCTCTGAGTGTCATTAGGTATTAAATAGGTTAGGAATGAGACCAGCTATGAGGTAAGGAGACAATGCCAATTTCTAAATCAGATTGGCTGACAATTAATTTGGCCGCTTGCTTAATAGTTTGGTAAGCGTGTAGACCTTGTTCACACAATAAGAAAATATCGATTGTATAAATCCCTTTTAATAAGGGAATATTAGGAAATTCTATGCTTGCCAACCCTTTTCCTGATGGGGAAAGAGTTAACGGGACATTATCATTTAAAGTACCTGAACTTGCAATATGTTCACCATTAATATGGTCGATAGTTAGTGCGATACTGGGTGTTGGGGCATTGGTATCCGTTGTAAATTCTAAAGCGATTTTTAACGTACTTTGTCGAGAGATTAAGTGTAGTTCTTTATCTGCTTTTCCATCAGCACTTACCTCAATTTTAGTAAAATAGCTTGAACTTGGTTTTTCTTCGCTAGGGGTAGTCGCAGTCGCAGAGGATAGTGTTGTTTGAGTGGGTGCTTTACTCAAAAAGTTATTGTAATCTATAACAATATCAGCGGGATTACCGATAGCCTGAAGTTTACCTTGATTAAGCCAAATTGCTTTATTACAAATTGCTTCAATTTGATACATGGAATGAGAGCAAAATAAAATCGTCTTACCGGCATCTTTAAGCTGCATAATTTTATTAAATGATTTGCGTGAAAACGCCCCATCCCCGACGGATAATGCTTCATCAATCACTAAAATATCAGGATCAACATTGATCGCCACTGAAAAGGCGAGTCTTACATACATACCGCTAGAATAGGTTTTTACTGGCTGATCAATAAATTCTTCAATTTCAGAAAAATTAATAATTTCAGGTAATTTGGCTTTAATTTCAGATTCTTTTAAGCCTAAAATGGCGGCACTCATAGAAATATTTTCGCGACCTGTAAATTCAGGATTAAAGCCGGCCCCTAACTCTAATAATGCAGCAATACGGCCATTAACCGCTACTTTTCCGCTGGTAGGGGTTAATGTGCCACAAATGATTTGCAGTAAGGTTGATTTCCCTGAGCCATTTTTACCGATAATGCCGATGACTTCACCTGCTTGTATTGAAAAATTAATATCACGTAACGCCCAGAATTCACGAAAAAATTGTTTCTTACCCCGCCATAACATTTGTTTTAAGCGATCTTGAGGTTGGCTATAAAGGTGATAACATTTATTTAATTGTTCAATTTCAATAACAGGCTTATAAGACATCAGCAAATCCTTTACGTGTTTTTTGGAACCAACTCCAACCGAGCCACATGATAATTAAACTAAGTAGCATGTAATAACCCAAGGCCATGAAATCAGGGGGATGATTATAAATTAAAACTTCACGGGCTTGGTTAACAATAAGGGTGAGAGGGTTCAAAAAAATATAGCCTCGAATAGAGTCAGGTAAAGCAGAGATAGGATAAAAAATTGGACTCATAAACATAAGTGCGGTTAAAAGCATGCTTAATACTTGAGATAAATCACGAATAAAAACCCCTAATGAGGCGAGTAGCCAAGATAAGCCTAAAATTAAAAAAATGAGGGGCAAGCAGATGAGGGGAAACCATAAAGCATTCAAACCAATATTATGTTGCAACAATAACATAAAGCAACTGAGTACCAATAAATTGATAAATGCGTGAAATAACGCAGTGATTAAACTTATCCACGGTAAAATTTCTAATGGAAATACAACTTTTTTAACATAATTTATATTTTCAGTCACCAAATTAGGAGCACGACTTAAGCATTCTGAAAAAATATTAAATATCATCAGACCTGTAAATAGTTGCAATGCAAATTCATAAGGATCGCTATTATCCGCTCCCCAGCGTGCTTTAAAAACATAACTGAAGACAAAGGTATAAATTGGTAACATAATAATAGGTGTTAGTACTGACCAAAACAGTCCTAAAAATGAGCCACGATAACGGGCAGCAACTTCACGTTGTGCCATTTTTGATATGAGATAAAAATAGTGATAAAAATTCGATAAAATAGGGATATTAGACATTTAATAGCGATATTTAATGATGAAGTTTAAGTATTTTGACAAAGTAAAAATGGATTGGCAATATCCATTATTAAAAAATTGTTAGAAAGAGCCGATAACCACAACTAGGGAATGCTCGAGATTTCTTTAAATACTTCAATTTTAATGAGTTAGCCTAAAAAAGAGCAGATAAAGCTTGGTGCTATGGATTAAATTGTGATTTAATGGCAATTAATTATCTATTCTTAGGCTGATATACAATAATATCGCTTTCATTTTGAGCACTGAATAATTTATTTTCTTCAAACATTCTTCATTTAATTTTACATTCTTTATTTTTTACTAGAGGTTATACATGGCTATTACGACTGAGCAAAGCAACTTATTAAAAGTTGTGTCAGGGTTATTTAACGCGGCATTAGGAGCAACATATTACGGTGAGTTAGACGCTGCTCTTTCAAATGGTACATCGCTTGAAGATTTATCAATTTCTCTAGCAAGTACTGATATATTTGTAAATGATATTATGGGTAATGCCGTAACATCAGAAGACAAAGCAGCAGTATTGTTAGCGAATTTTGGTTTGGAAACAGGGACGGCAGCAGGTGACCTAGCAAATGAATATTTTGTTGGTGAAATTACAAATGGTGCTGATATAGGTAGCATTGTTTTTCAAGCAGTTAATTTTTTAAATAATGTTAGTGATACTAATTTTCCTGAATTTCAAGAAGCTAAAGCTTTATTAGATAATAAAGCGGCAGTCTCTGAATACTATTCGGTAACATCTGGGCTAGGCGAAGAAGCAACTTTGGCAGAGTTGGTTGCAGTTACAACTGACGTCACATCAACGACTGATGTTTCATCGGATGATGCGATAGATGCACTTTTAAACCCTGTTAATTTCACATTTCTAGCGGACGCTGGTTCAGTAAATGAAGTATCTCCTATTACCTATACTGTTACATTAAATGAAGCGGCAACAGAGGCAACAGAGGTCGTATTTAATTTAATACCTGCTGATTTAGTGGGTGAAAATGCAGGCACTAACGCAACAAATTTACAAGATTTTTCAGCGGGTAGCCTGAATACGCAAACAGTAACCATTGCAGCCGGTGACACTACGGCAACATTTACTGTAACACCTGCAAATGATGGTATCACTGAACTAGAAGAAATTTATTCAGTAACAGCAAATGTTTCAGGTTCAGAATTAAGTCTATCTGGCCGTATATTAGATGGTCAAGCAGCTGCAGCAGCACCTGTATTTAATTTAGAAACCATTGATATTAACGGTGGTCAAGCAATGCGTTTAACAGGCGACCAGTCTGCACGTATTGACTTTACTAATCCAGAAAATCAAATCACAGGTTTAGATTTAGACGGTAATGGTACGATTGATCAAAATGGTGTTGAAAATAATTCACCTATTACAGTTAGTGGACATGAGTTTGTAGATGCATATGCACGCAACCCATTAAACGTATTTGATAACGAACAAAACTATATCGGTAATATTCATTTTGATGGTACTGGTTTTGACGGTAACGGAACCAATAGCGATGGTAATATTTTCTTAGGTGGATTAGGAAATGATGTCGCATTCGGTGGCATTGGTAACGATTTTATGACCGGTGGTCAAAATGGTTCAGATGAACTAAACGGCGGCCGAAATGCAGATTTTTTCTTTGTTGAATTATCAGAATTAGATAATGTTAATGGTGATAACTTATCGATTGATGGCGGCAGCACTGCGGATGATACTTCTGCAGGTGAGCAAACGTCTAATCAAGATTCAGATTGGTTATTACTTGATTCATCAGACGATGATGAGCCTGTAACCATTGGCTTAGATACAAATTCTCGATTAGATGATACGCAATCAGGAAGCGCTTCGAATGATACATTACATACACGTAATGGCACAACAGCGACTATTGATGAAATTGAACATCTAAATGCATCAGGTAACTTATTTGGCGTTTTAGATGGTTTTGGTACCTCATTAGGTGGTTCAGATAGCGACCATTACACATTAGGTTCTACAGCACAGTTACATGTAACTGGCAGTGAATCAACTAATATTATTATCGCAGGCTATGATAATGATTTAGTTAGTACGGGTGCAGGTAACGATATCCTTTTAGGTGGGGACATGCAGTTCCTAACTGAAAATCAAAATAATGCTAATATCCTTAATGTCCCCAATGACGGAATG
>ENA-ORXI01002710-ORXI01002710.1-sediment-metagenome-genome-assembly--contig:-NODE-2710-length-12531-cov-8.171190_pt1 | contig 12531 bp, 13 predicted proteins | sample MGYA00237861_ERZ511468 | MGnify/ENA primary metagenome ERZ511468 (study PRJEB26299, sample SAMN06266213) | sediment metagenome | isolation source: Hudson Canyon methane seep mesocosm | place... | reverse complement strand
TTAACGGTGGCATGTTTATGTCATAGTGTTGTGACATTGTTGTAATTTCAAGTATAATTCCACTCAGTCTTCTGGTGCGACCAGAGGCATAACTTTTAATAAATACTAATAAAACTGAAAGTGTATATTTAACAACACTTTGTTTGAGGAAAATAAAAATGAGTAACATTGAAGAGCGCGTAAAAAAGATTGTTGCAGAACAGCTAGGTGTTAAAGATGATATCGCTAATGATGCATCTTTTGTTGATGATCTTGGTGCTGATTCTTTAGATACAGTAGAGCTTGTAATGGCTCTTGAAGAAGAATTTGAATGTGAAATTCCAGATGAAGAAGCTGAAAAAATCACTACAGTTCAGTTAGCTATTGATTATATCAATACTAATCTTTAACTGATTGACAGTTCTAGTGAATGAGTTCTCGTTCACTAGAATAATATCCTTAATTTAGGATACCCCTAATTTTATTTTTTTCTAACGGATTATACTTTGAGTACACGTCGAGTTGTCATCACTGGTTTAGGTGCAATTACCCCTTTAGCTAATAATGTCTCAGATACTTGGGATGGTATTCTTAATGGTAAAAGTGGTATTAGCCAAATTGATTCATTTGATATTTCGCCTTTTGCCACCACTTTTGGTGGGGTGATTAGAGATTTTGATATCACTGAATATATACCTGCCAAAGATGCTAAAAGAATGGATGGTTTCATTCAATACGGTATAGCTGCTGGCTGTCAGGCGATTGAAGACTCGGGTATAGAAGTAACTGAAGAAAATGCTGAACGTATTGGTGTGGCAATAGGGTCGGGGATTGGTGGTATAACAGGAATTGAAGAGTGCTATGCGACCTATGAAAAAAGTGGCCCTCGCAGAATTTCACCTTTTTTCGTACCAGGGAATATCATCAACATGATTTCAGGGAATCTTTCCATTAAATATGGTTTGAAAGGCCCCAATTTTGCTATTGTAACTGCCTGTACAACAGGGACTCACAATATTGGTGATGCAGCACGATTGATTAAATATGGTGATGCTGATGTTATGGTTGCAGGTGGAGCGGAACGTTGTACGACTTCCCCTACTGCAATGGGTGGATTTGCATCAGCAAGAGCCTTGTCGCGTAGAAATGATAATCCGCAGGGAGCGAGTCGTCCATGGGACAAAGATCGTGATGGGTTTGTATTAAGTGATGGTTCTGGGGTTGTTGTTCTCGAAGAGTTAGAGCATGCTAAGGCGCGAGGCGCTAAAATATATGCTGAAGTTGTTGGTTATGGCATGAGTGGTGATGCCTACCATATGACGACACCTTCTGTCGGTGGTGAAGGGGCAGCGCGTTGTATGAAGAATGCTTTGCGTGATGCTGGTTTAAATACAGATCAAGTGGATTATATAAATGCTCATGGCACGTCAACACCTGCTGGCGATGTGGGTGAAACTCAAGCAATGAAAGCTGCTTTGGGTGACCACGCCTATACCGTTGCAGTAAGCTCAACTAAATCAATGATTGGCCATTTGTTAGGGGCTGCAGGGGGAATTGAGGCGGTATTTTCCGCACTAGCCGTTAAAAATCAAGTGGCTCCACCCACTATTAACTTAGAAAACCAAGATCCTGAATGTGATTTGGATTATGTACCCAATACAGCTCGAGAGATGAAGATCGATATTGCAGTCTCCAATTCTTTTGGTTTTGGTGGGACTAATGGTTCTTTGGTTTTTAAGCGTTACGAATAATTTAAATATAACTGTGCTTTCAAATGTACCTACTCAATGGTGAAAGTAAACAAGGCATAGAATTTTCAGATAGGGGTTTTCAATATGGTGATGGTTTGTTCGAAACCATTGAGATTATTAACGAAACCCCTGTCTTTTTAGAGCAACATCTACAGCGTCTTGATATTGGTTGTCAGCGATTGTTGATTCCAACCCCTGACTTAGCCATACTCAGAAAAGAAGCTTTTCAGCTTGCTAGAAATAACACGCATGCTGTGCTTAAATTGATTGTTTCTCGTGGCTCTGGTGGTCGAGGTTATCGACAACCCAATAGCATTCATCCAACCCGTCTTTTTTCCTTACATCCGTATCCAGATTATTCAGAAGAGTTCATTGAACAGGGTATTAACGCCTTTTTTTGTAGTACTCGATTAGGGATAAATCCAAGTCTTGCTGGTATAAAGCATCTTAATCGTTTAGAGCAAGTATTAGCTCGGGCAGAGTGGTGTGCTCCTGAGCTGCATGAAGGTTTGATGTTGAATTGTCAGGGTGATGTTATTGAAGGAACCATGAGTAATGTGTTTTTAGTCAAAAATAACGATCTTTACACGCCAGAAATTACACAGTGTGGGGTGAAAGGTGTAGTGAGAGATATTGTTATAACATTAGCGAAAGAACATCAAATACCAGTGATAGAAACTATTCTCAGTCAAGAAGATGTTTATACTGCAGATGAATTGTTTATAACTAACTCTGTAATTGGGATTTGGCCTGTAAAACAATTGGTAGAGCATGCCTATAATGTAGGGCAACTAACTCAGAAGTTACAAACTTTATTTTCAAAGTTCAAACAACAGAACGTTTATGATAACTAAAATATTGACTGTTTTTTTTCTGTTGCTTAGCATGACTTTAGCATGGTTGTGGTCAGAATATAATTCAGCACTAACGACAGCTGTTATTGTTAAAGAATCAAGAATTATTGAAATTGAAAAAGGTGATAGTTTTCAAAAAATCACAGATAAGTTGTTGGCTGAAAAAATCAATATTCAGCCGTTATGGTTTAAAGTGATTGCTTATCAACAAAAGATAGCTAATAAATTAAAAGCCGGTGAGTATGTATTAAAACAGGGGCTTACTATGCCAGATATTCTGGCAGTCTTTGTTGCGGGTAAAGCGAGGCAATATTCAATTACTTTTCCCGAAGGCTGGAGTTTTAAACAGATTATTCAGAAAATTCAGCAAAATCCTTATCTTGAGCAAACTTTGGGTTCTAGTGATTATCAAACTATTATGGCAAAGCTGGGTTCTGAATATAAGCATCCTGAGGGATTGTTTTTTCCAGACACTTATTTTTTTGATAAAAAAACAACAGATATTGCATTATTAAAAATTGCCTATAATAAAATGCATCTTGTTTTAGATCAGGAATGGAAAAAGAAAGAAAAAAATTTACCCATAGAGACCCCGTATCAAGCATTAATTTTAGCTTCAATTGTCGAAAAAGAAACAGGCGCAGCAATTGAAAGAGCTCAAATTTCAGGTGTTTTTACCAGAAGATTGAAAAAGGGCATGTTATTACAAACTGATCCCACGGTTATTTATGGTATGGGGGATAGATATAAAGGCAATATTCGGTATAAAGATTTAAGGCAAGCAACTCCTTATAATACCTATGTTATTAAAGGGCTACCCCCCACGCCTATCGCTATGCCAGGCCGAGAGGCTATTTATGCAGCGCTACACCCAGAAAACGGTAAAAGTTTATATTTTGTCGCCAAAGGCAATGGTGAAGGTACGCATGTATTCTCTGCAACATTAAGAGAACATAATAATGCAGTTAACAAATATCAAAGAAGACGATGAAAGAAGGAAAATTTATAACCTTAGAAGGAGGGGAGGGTGTTGGTAAATCAACAAATTTAAATTTTGTTAAGCTATTGTTGGAAAGCAGAGGTCTGACTGTCGTTACCACAAGAGAGCCGGGTGGAACTGTATTGGCCGAAAATATCAGGGGAATATTGCTAGAAAATCAACAAGAAACAGTTTCTGAAACAGCTGAGCTTTTGATGATGTTTGCAGCGAGAGCTCAACATATTTTGCATGTAATTAAGCCCGCAATGGAGAAAGGTCATTGGGTGTTATGTGATCGTTTTACAGATTCAACTTATGCTTATCAAGGTGGTGGACGAGGAATAGATGTCAGTATGATTGAATGGCTAGAAAATAATGTTCAGCAAGGTATTAAACCTGATTTAACGCTTTTATTAGATGCACCTGTTGCCATCGGTATGGAACGTGCAAACAAAAGAGCTGCACTTGACCGATTTGAATTAGAAAAACAACAGTTCTTTGAAAAAGTGCGAGCTACTTTTTTGCAAAGGGCGAAAAATAATCCACAAGATATTAAAACGATTAATGCCGCTCAATCTTTAGATAAAGTACAACATGAAATTGCTTTAGTTGTTAGAGCATTATTGTAGAATTTAGAATAATTGATGACTCATATTCTACAGACATACCCCTGGTTACAATCAAGCTGGTCTCGCTTGGAACTTTATATTAGCCAAAACCGTATTCCTCAAGCATTATTGTTAAGTGGTAATAATGGCTTTGGGAAATTGCAATTAGCCAGTTTTTTTTCTCAATCAATATTATGTTCCTCACCGGAGCAAGAAATAGGATTTTGTGGGAAATGTCAGAGTTGTAAATTGTTTGAAGCTAAAACGCATCCTGATTTTATTCTTATAGAACCTGAAGAAGCTGGAAAGGCAATTGGGATTGATGTTATTCGGCAGTTAACAGTTAAACTTGCCTTGAAACCTCAATTTGAAGCTTATAGAATAGTTATTATTAACTTTGCTGATTGTTTGAGTAATGCATCTGCCAATGCTTTTTTAAAATATTTAGAAGAGCCTACCGAACGAACGAGTCTTATTTTAATAACGGATAAGCCTTTAAAGTTACCTGCAACCATTAGGAGTCGATGTCAAGAGGTTCCTGTTTCAGCTTCTGATGAAATGCTTGTAAAAACATGGTTAAAAAAACAAGGTGTTGAAGATTCTATTGATTTGTTATTGAGTATGTCTCAAGGTTCGCCTTTGTTGGCAAAAGAATTTTCAGATAAATTAGTCGTAGATTTTAGGAATAGTTGCTTTAAGCAATGGCTGAAGGTAATAAAAAGGGAAGAGAATTTTATTTTTGTTGCGGAGCAATGGAGTAAATTGGATAAAGGTTCAAGAGAATTGTTGTTAGTTTGGTTAATTAGCTGGGTTATGGATTTGATAAAACTTAAGCTTGATAAGCAAATAACTGAAATAATAAATATTGATTTAATAAGTCACTTGAAACAATTGGTAGAGAAGCTAGACTTGAAAGTATTGTATCAATATTATGATTTTCTTTTATTGAGTCAACAAAGGCTGGATACTCAGTTAAATAAGCAATTGATGTTTGAAGAAATTTTAATTCAGGGCGTAGAACTTACAACTCAAATCAAAAGAAAGCAATTAAAAGATAGTTTTTAATTGGGTGCTTAATTAGTGATGATGATTTTATAGCGGATAAAACAATGGCAACAGCAGCAGCTCCTCGACAGGGTATATTATCTCTTTCAATTAAAGAAAAGAATGCTCTTTTTTCTGCATATATGCCTTTTGTGATAAATGGAGGCTTATTCATTCCTACTAAAAGGGAGTATGAAATGGGAGAAGAAGTTTTTATTTTGCTTAATTTGATGGAAGAAACTGAGCGATTACCTATAGCAGGAACAATTATCTGGAAAACACCCGCTGGTGCTGAGGGTTATCGTGCCGCAGGTGTCGGAGTGCAATTTAGTGATCAGGATAATGGTGCTGCTAGGAATAAAATAGAAACTTATTTAGCTGGAGCGCTTGAGTCAGAGCGGTCTACTCATACCATGTAAATAACTTTTACTAAAAATACTCGTCGTTCAAATTTAATCTGTCTTTTTATTCTTTTAAATACAAAATGTTTATTGATTCTCATTGCCACCTTGATCGTATCGATCTAGAGCCTTACCAAAATGACTTTGCTTGTTTTATGCAGGAGGCAAAAAATAAAAAAATTGATCATATGTTGTGTATTGCCATTGATCTTGAGTCCTATCCTGCAATGTACGATAGGATTCGAGAATACCCTGAAATTTCATTATCAGTGGGTGTTCATCCAAATGTAACTGAAGGTAAAGACCCTAGCGTTAAAGAGTTAACCGAATTAGCTAAAGACCCAAGAGTTATTGCGATTGGTGAGACGGGTTTGGATTATTTTCGTAGTGAAGGTGATTTAGATTGGCAACACCAACGCTTTAGAAACCATATTAAGACAGCTATTGCACTCAATAAACCCCTTATTATTCATACCCGTGAAGCTGGTCATGATTCTCTTGATGTTTTAGCTGATGAAGGGGCGGATCAAGTGGGAGGTATCATCCATTGTTTTACTGAAGATTGGGCGTATGCTGAAAAAGCACTTGAGTTAGGGTTTTATATTTCTTTTTCGGGTATCGTAACGTTTAAAAATGCTCAGGCAATTAAAGAAGTTGCTAAGAAAGTGCCTTCTGATCGGTTTTTAATTGAAACTGATTCACCTTATTTATCGCCTGTACCTTTTAGAGGTAAGCCAAACTATCCTACTTATGTACCGTATGTGGCTGAGCATATTGCAGAACTAAGGGAAACGACTGTAGAAAATATTGCAAAGTTATCTTCAAATAATTTTAATACCCTTTTCAATTTAGAGCCTAAATGACAGCTATATAATCGATATTATTAGTAGTAAAAAAAACCGCATCTTTTTGATGCGGTTTTTTTTTATCAAAAGCTGTTTCAAGACGCATCTCTATGTGATAATAAGCGGTTATTTTCAGACCTTGCTTGAGTTTTTAATTTGGCTGGGTTGTTAAACATTTTGAATAAAACCACGAGCATAAAATGGACGATAATAAAAAGAAGGCGCTGGGTGCAGCGTTAATGCAGATTGATAAACAGTTCGGTAAAGGTTCTGTTATGCGCATGGGGGATGTCTCAGCTGCATCAAAAGGAATTGAGGTGGTTTCAACAGGATCATTATCACTTGATATTGCTCTTGGTGCAGGTGGTTTACCAAAAGGTCGAGTCATTGAGATTTATGGGCCTGAATCATCGGGTAAAACAACGATGACACTGGAAACTATTGCTCAAATGCAAAAACAGGGCGGGACTGCTGCATTTATTGATGCCGAGCACGCCTTAGATCCAGTTTATGCAGAGAAAATAGGTATCAATCTAGATGACTTGTTGATTTCTCAACCTGATACAGGTGAGCAAGCTTTAGAAATTACCGATATGCTAGTACGTTCGGGTGCAGTTGATATGATTGTTATTGACTCTGTTGCAGCTTTAACTCCAAAAGCTGAGATAGAGGGCGATATGGGAGACTCTCATATGGGCTTACAAGCTCGACTGATGTCACAGGCTCTAAGGAAGTTAACAGCTAACATTAAGCGTTCAAATACTTTAGTTATCTTTATTAATCAATTAAGAATGAAGATTGGTGTGATGTTTGGTAACCCAGAAACGACTACAGGGGGTAATGCATTAAAATTTTATGCCTCTGTTCGTTTAGATATTCGCCGTATTGGTGCAATTAAAAAAGGCGATGAAATTATTGGTAACGAAACACGGGTTAAAGTCGTTAAAAATAAAGTTGCACCTCCATTCAAACAAGCTGAATTTGAAATCGTTTATGGTGAAGGAGTCTCTTTTCTTGGTGAGTTAGTTGATTTAGGTGTTAAGTATGGCTTTATCAATAAAGCAGGTTCTTGGTACAGCTATGGTGATGCAAAAATAGGTCAGGGTAAAGAAAATGTAAAAACATTTTTAAGTGAAAACCCTGAGAAAGCACAAGAAATTGAAGCTAAGATTCGTGCCGAAGCTTTGGGTGTTGTAACAGAAGATATTAAAGAAGAAAAAGACAAAAAATAATTAATGTCTAATGAGTTTGAGCCGGTTAAAGAAATAAGAGAAATTTGTATTCGATTGTTAACACGACGAGAACACAGCCAGCGAGAACTGTTGGATAAATTAGCATTAAAAGGTTTTGAGCGCTCAGCTACGCAATTGGTAATTGATATATTAGTTGATGAAGGTTGGCAAAGTGATGATCGTTTTGCTGAGTCTTATGCCAGATACCGAATTAGAAAAGGATTTGGTCCAGTAAAAATCACTTATGAATTAAGGCAACGCGGTATTGTTGGGTTTAACCTTGATCCTGTTGTATTAGAGTTAGCTGGTAGCTGGTTTGATTTAGTCGAACAGGTATATTACAAAAAGTTTGGTGATGATAAACCTTCATCAGAAAAAGAGTGGTTAAAACAGAGTAGGTTTTTACAACAGCGTGGATTTAGTCACGAATTGATTAAAACAGTCATAAATTAATGAACATAGAGCCTTGCTAGTCAATTGAAGTTAAGGTTACGAATAATAGATTAATTAAGTTAGAAAATATGAAAAAAATGACCAGTGCAGAGTTACGTGCTGCCTTCTTAGAGTTTTTTAAACAACAAGGACATTCAGTTCAAGCTTCCAGTTCACTTGTGCCTGGAAATGATCCTACCTTGTTGTTTACAAATGCAGGAATGGTACCGTTTAAAGATGTATTTTTAGGCCGGGAAAAACGTGACTATACAAGAGCAACGACAACACAACGTTGTGTGCGTGCTGGTGGCAAGCATAATGATTTAGAAAATGTTGGTTACACAGCAAGGCACCATACATTTTTTGAAATGCTTGGTAATTTTAGTTTTGGTGATTATTTTAAAAAAGATGCCATTCATTTTGCATGGGATTTTTTAACTAAAGAGTTAGAAATTCCTGCTGAAAAATTATGGATCACGGTTTTTGAAGAGGATAATGAAGCTGAAGCAATCTGGCTGGAAGATGTAAAAGTTGATCCTAGCCGTTTTTCAAGAATTGGTGCAAAAGATAACTTTTGGTCGATGGGTGATGTAGGTCCATGTGGACCTTGTACTGAAATATTTTATGATCATGGTGAAGATATAGCAGGTGGGCCTCCAGGAACACCTGAAGAGGATGGTGATCGTTATATTGAAATATGGAATTTAGTTTTCATGCAGTATGATCGCGATAAAGAAGGCACTCTGCATGCATTACCAGCACCGTCTGTAGATACTGGGATGGGCTTAGAAAGGATTGCAGCTGTTTTGCAAGGTGTGCACAATAATTATGAGATTGATTTATTTCAAAATCTATTAAAAGTTGCTGCAGAATTGGCAGGAACAACTGATTTAAGCAATAGTTCATTACGTGTAATTGCTGACCATATTCGTTCATGCGCATTTATGGTGGTAGACGGTGTATTACCTTCAAATGAAGGTCGAGGATATGTATTAAGACGTATTATTCGTAGAGCAATTCGTCACGGTTATCGTTTAGGTGTTAATGAGGTTTTCTTTTATAAATTAGTTGCACCTTTAGTTGCAGAAATGGGTGAGGCTTTTCCAGAAATAAAACAGGCACAGGAACAAGTTGAGCGAGTCCTAAAGAAAGAAGAAGAAAGGTTCTCAGAAACTTTAGAGCAAGGAATGAAAGTTTTAGAAGCCAATGTTGCCAAGATTGAAGGTAATGTTATTCATGGTGATGTTGTCTTTCTTTTATATGACACCTATGGTTTCCCCGTCGATTTAACAGCTGATTTTGCTAGAGAGCAAAACCTGACGGTTGATCATGCTGGTTTTGAAATTGAAATGTCAGCTCAACGCGATAGAGCTAGAGCTGGCGGTAAATTTGGTGCTGATTATGATCAAGATATTCGACATGATAGCCAAACAGATTTTACTGGATATCATAGCCTAAATGATTCATCACAAATTGCTGGATTGTTTTTAAAAGGAGAGGCTGTAGAAAGTTTGGCTGAAGGTGAAGAGGGTGTTATTGTTTTAGAAAAAACACCTTTTTATGCGGAATCAGGCGGACAGGTTGGTGATAATGGAACTATAACTGTTGGTAGCTCTATTTTTGAAGTATTCGATACTCAAAAACAAGGGGGTAGTTTATTTTTACATAAAGGAAAAGTAGTTCAAGGTATTATTAATAATGCTCAGAACTGTGAATTAACAGTTAATGGCAAAGATAGAAATGCTACAGAGCTAAACCATTCAGCAACACATTTATTACATGCAGCATTACGTGAAACTTTAGGAGATCATGTTACTCAAAAAGGCTCATTGGTTAACCCTGATAGATTGCGTTTTGATTTTTCTCATTTTGAGCCAATGACTGCTGATGAAATCGTAACTATTGAATCTATTGTGAATGCTCAAATTCGCATGAATAATTTAGTCTCAGCTGAAATAATGTCAAAAGATGATGCCGTTAAAGCAGGGGCAATGGCTTTATTTGGTGAAAAATACGGCGATGAAGTTCGCGTATTGAAAATGGGTGAGTTTTCAACTGAACTTTGTGGCGGAACGCATGTGGAAAGATCGGGTGATATTGGTTGTTTTAAAATCATGAGTGAAACAGGTGTTGCTTCTGGAGTCCGTCGTATAGAAGCGGTAACAGGAAAAGCCTGTTTAGACTGGATTGCCAGTCGAGATAAAGTACTGGCTAATATTGCTGGAATGGTTAAAGGCTCAACAGAAAAAGCATCAGATAAAGTTCAGCAATTAGTAGAAAAGAATAAAACATTAGAAAAAGAACTGGATCGGTTAAAGTCAAAACTTGCTGCTTCAGCTGGTGGGGAATTAACCTCTCAAGCCGTCGATGTAGAAGGTATAAAAGTATTGGCGGTTAAACTGGATGATGTAGATCCAAAAGCTTTACGAGATATGGTTGACCAGCTTAAAAATAAACTGGGTAGCTCTGCTATTATTTTATCAACAGTTCAAGGTGATAAAGTGAGTTTAATTGCTGGTGTCTCTAAAGATCAAACCAAACGATTAAAAGCGGGTGACTTAGTTAATTCAGTTGCAACAAAAGTCGGAGGGAAAGGTGGTGGACGCCCTGATATGGCACAAGCTGGTGGTAATAATCCTTCTGGTTTAGAGCAAGCTTTAAAACAAGTTCCTAGTTGGGTACAGGAGCAGTTAAAAGGATAAAGTAGGTTGGGTTGCTGAATATAAACCCAACAGATAGTGGAATATGTCAACTTAGGACATGTTTTGTAGCCTTAATGGTGGTATTGGATATATTAAGTTAAAAAATGGCATTATTTGTATATAAATTTGGCGGTACCTCTGTTGGCTCAGTAGAGCGAATAAAGGCCGTCGCAGAAAAAATCAAACAAGCACGAGAGAAAGGGGACGATATTATTGCTGTGGTATCAGCAATGAGTGGTGAAACTAATCGTTTGACATCGATGGCTGCAGAAATGCAGGCAGCTCCTAATGACAGGGAAATGGACGTATTGCTTTCGACTGGAGAGCAAGTCACGATGTCACTGCTTTCCATGGCTTTACATAATCTAGGTTGTCCTGTACGTTCTTATACTGGCGGCCAAGTTAAAATATTAACGGATAGCACGCATACTAAGGCTAGAATCAGAGAAATTGATGATACGAGTATCAAACAAGACCTTAAGGCGGGACGGGTAGTTGTTGTTGCTGGTTTTCAGGGTGTTGATGAGCATAGGAATATTACAACACTAGGCCGAGGTGGATCTGATACAACAGCTGTTGCATTAGCAGCTGTTTTAGATGCTAAGGAATGTCATATCTATACCGATGTGGATGGTGTTTATACTACTGATCCTAGAGTAGAGCCAAAAGCAAGACGGCTGGATAAAATAACTTTTGAAGAAATGCTGGAAATGGCGAGTTTAGGTTCAAAAGTATTGCAGATTCGCTCTGTTGAATTTGCAGGAAAGTATAATGTTGCACTAAGAGTATTATCATCGTTTAAAGAAGGTAATGGCACACTAATTACCTATGAGGAATCAGAAATGGAAAGAGCTTTAATTTCAGGCATTGCATTTAACCGTGATGAAGCTAAACTTACAATCACAGGTGTTCCTGATTTGCCGGGTGTAGCATCAAAAATCTTATGTCCTGTAGCGGATAAAAATATCGAGATTGATATGATTATTCAAAATATAGCTGATGATAAGACAACAGATTTTACGTTTACTGTACATAGAAACGATTATCAAAAAACTAAAGCAGTTTTAGAAGAAGTTTGTGAAACTTTAGGTGCTAAGCAAGTAACAGGTGATGACAGCATTGTTAAAATATCAATTGTAGGTGTTGGGATGCGATCTCATGCTGGAATTGCAAGTACCATGTTTAAGACCTTGGCAGATGAAGGAATTAATATTAGAATGATCTCGACTTCTGAAATTAAAATTTCAGTTGTTGTTGATGAAAAGTATTTAGAGCTAGGTGTTCGTGCATTACACAATGCTTTTGGGTTAGATAAAGAAGAAATTTGAAATTATCTTTGTCTTTCTAAAAAAACTAGTTATAATAGAGAGCTTGGTTGGTTGAACTCAAGCATTGTAAGTTAAATGGAAACGTAGGGAGATATTATGCTTATCTTAACTCGACGAGTAGGAGAGACCTTAATGATAGGTGATGATGTAACAGTCACTGTATTAGGGGTTAAGGGTAACCAAGTTCGTATTGGTATTAATGCACCAAAAGAAACATCAGTGCATAGAGAAGAAATATACGAAAGAATTAAAAAAGAACAAGCAGAATCGGCTGGATTGACAGGTTCTGAAGAGTAAAAAAGTTTTAGGAGAGTTGGCCGAGAGGCCGAAGGCGCTCCCCTGCTAAGGGAGTATGGGCTTTAACTCCCATCGAGGG
>ENA-ORXI01002709-ORXI01002709.1-sediment-metagenome-genome-assembly--contig:-NODE-2709-length-12535-cov-3.932895_pt1 | contig 12535 bp, 17 predicted proteins | sample MGYA00237861_ERZ511468 | MGnify/ENA primary metagenome ERZ511468 (study PRJEB26299, sample SAMN06266213) | sediment metagenome | isolation source: Hudson Canyon methane seep mesocosm | place... | reverse complement strand
TGGTCCCAAGAATTCATACTGGAGAATCTGAATAGACAATTACATCTTGTGAGAAGTTCCGCCTTTTTTCTTTTTCCGCTAATGTTTGAAGTTTTGGCTTGATCTCCTTAAGGATTAAATGCCACCAATTAAGATTCAAAGATTGTATGAAGGAGCCTCATCATCAAAGAAAAGTTGGAATAGGCATGATAATGGTTGCTGCGTCATTGGGAATGATAGGGATACTTCAGGTAGCCATAGGTCCAGATGTTCTTTTTGCGGATGATATACAAAGACAACAAGTTGCGGTTTTTGATGATTGTCAGGCTAATGGTTTTCAAGAACCACAATGTGCAAAGTGGTTAGATGAAATGCAGTTACATGAATGTAGGGAAAATAAGGATGCAGAAAGCGATGAATGCAAGAAATACAGAACGTGGGTAATGGCGGATCAGGAACTAGAAGACATATTGAAGAACGCTCAGAATGAAGAATGATTAGTTGATCTTTGCGATTGGTTTATTCCAGAATATCCACAATTTTTAAGATGAGGATATTTCTGTACAATGCTGATGATTATAGAAGTGGTTCTCTCTGACTTCCTAAGGGTATGATGAGTTCGTTCTGTTAGAACGCCGAATTATGAAGCATGATTTTTAAGATAATGTTAGTTACTAAATGACATTATGAACGATGATAAAAAACTCGAAGCGATTGAAAAAGAAATTGGTTTGATTTATGATGATCTAGAACGTTGCGAGAAGGAAGGTAAAGAATTCTTAGAAGAAATGAAAACGGAATGGAAAGTTCTTTATCATATCCGTGAAATCTTAGAATCTTGAAATTCACTTGTTTAATTTGTAAGGAAAAATTCGATAATGTCTTATCTTTACGAAAACATATGAAAGATCATCTTAATGATTCAAAATGAGTTTGAGGGTTTAACCCCTCATTCTCAATCGGTTTTTGGAATCAACCAATGTATCGTAAAAAGTATCATGATTTTAGTCTTGTCTTAAGTAAGAATTAGGGCAAAGCCCTAACTCTTACTGATCCAATGAACCGTAAAAGATATCATAATTTTAGTCTTATCAAAAATATAGTATGGAATTAGCGTTTACACGCTAAGACCATAAAGGTGGACGAAGAGTCCATCATCTTCCTACGTAAAGCCAATGAACCGTAAAAGATATCGCAATTTTAGTATTGTCTTAACTCGATTCTTTTCTAATCGACTTTGCGAACTCTTTGATTAATCTGACAGGCTAAAAAGAGATTAAGATAAAGTTCCTTTGATCTGTTCTAACACAGTTTTTTGAGCATTGAAAAATGTCTTAGCTAGCATATCAATCTCATTACTTCTATCAGTCCTTAAAAATTCAAGTTTTTCTTTTTCAAGTATTATTCCCATATGCTCGATAAGGTTCAAAGCTGTTATGATTCTATCCTTCTCCTTCATTTTACGTTGTTTAGGTGGTTTTTTGCAATAGACCATAAAAAAAGAAAAGGTCAGGATTAAGATAAAGTTTCTTTTCTAATCGACTTTGCGAACTCTTTGATTAATCTGACAGACTAAAAAGAATAATGTAGAAGCCCTACCTAGTAGAATTTAGAATGAACCGATATGCCAGGATAGGCCCTAAGGAAAAATTACGAATGACAAGAGATTTAGTAAAATCGAATAACAAAAAAATCAAAAAAGCTTTAGATCATATTAATCGTTTTTTAGCTGAAAGAGAAGAGAACAAAAACGAATTACCAATCCTTCTTTCAGATATAACCGATATCAAAGAAATCTTAGAAACCGGAAAACTTCCGACTTTAATTAAAGACTAGTTTTCAGCAATTTTTAAGATAAAGTGTATTGATTGATGATTGTGGCAACAAAAGTACAAAAAGAAAAAGAAAGAAGATCCAAAAAAAGTAGGAAGAAAAGAAGTAGAGTAGGTACTAATCGCAAATAATTAAAAATGACACAAACAGATAAGGAAAAATTCCTGACGTGACTAGAACTGTGACAGCGTAATTATAAGGAAAATTATGGTTTATTGTCATGGATTATTATCACAAATTACTTTGTACTGGTGTTATCAGCACTGGAATTATGGTTTGTTACTTGATGGTTTCTTGAGACATGGGAACATTTGGTGGCGACACAAGGAAGGATAAAACTAATCCAATTCGTAGATATTATGTTGTACCGATAGTGATTGCTATTGCTTCTATCATATACTTTATTCAGATTTGAATAACATGGTTAAATCTCATCTTTCAAAAAATAATCAAAATCATAAAGGAATCAAAGAGAATCTAGATCAAACCCATATTCTAGAATATGTAATCTAAGATATTGGCAAATTATTTATTACAAAAAATCAAGGAAAATTGAATGAAATTATCATTATTCAAAATTAGCATTTTACTTATAATCATTGGAGCGTCAGGAACAATAATTGTCTTTTCAGAATCAGAAAAATTAGAACGATTCATGACAGTAACACAAACAGAATCAGACGAAATTAGCTTGTATTTTGAAGCAGGAGATATTGGATATCACAAAGTTACAATTCTAGAATTTGATGGACAAGGATTCTTTTACAGGATTGATGATGGTAATTACGATACAATTTCAAAGGGATTAATTCAAACAAAGATGTCAATCAGATACTTTGATGTAAAAGAATCAGGCATGTATACAATGATTCTGTCAAACAGTGCTAAAGAAAAGATGAATTATCAAGTGGAGATTGGAAGTACAGATAATGTGAATATCAGCATTCCAACCGGAATCATGTTTGTTGGAGGGTTGTTGCTACTCTTTACTTCCTATATAAAATTAAAAAATTATAGAACAGAACAACCTGATGAAAATATTAAATGAATAGGAATGCATTGAACGTAGTGACCAAAGTATAGAGCAAAATTAAATCCAAGCCAGCTTGTTATGAGTAAGAAGGTTACAATTGAAAATGGCAAAAATGCCTTAAGATTTGAATTTTGGCGAGCCTTAATTATTAGAAATCCACCCAGTGCTGAAAGAACAATTCCAATCTCCAGTGGCTGGTGAGTTAATGACAACAGACCATCAATTCCAAATATATCATGGGAAATAGAATCGCCAAATCCAGAGATAATCTGTATGACAGAGCCAATTATGACAAGTTGCATTCCTCTTTTCAAAATTCCATGGATGGAGTTTTTCATTAGCAAGTTAATAGAAAATACAGCTGCAATTGCAACCATGAAAACTCCACTATATACTACAATGTGTGGGTCAGACCAGAAAAATTCAGGTGAATTTTGAATATGATTAACTGCATCCCATATTCCTGCTACAAGGATTAGAATAGGTCCAATTACTGCAAGAATGGAAATTATGACTAGCTGTGAATTTGAAGCTAAAGAAAGATGGTTGAAAACTTTCCCAAGAATTACGGTAAGCATGGTTTTATGCCAATTTTTTTACATTAAAAATCAATCTCATGAAAAAGATTGGACCTAGCATCTAAAAGAAGAATTGAGAATATAGAAAAAGTGTTAGATAACCACTTCAAAAAACTAGAGATAGAAACACTAGATGACTATGCAGGAATTAGACAATGGTTGTTCATTTTTTCCATCTTTTCCTGCCAATCATGAAAATAATCCAGCCGCCGACAAGGCAGGTAACGCATAGGACGGCAAGTAATTCATTCATTATATCAACCTAAAATTTCAGAATAAAAAATGCTATTGTTGCGATGACCAACACTATTGTGGCAATATAGTATGTGCGAATTGGGTTTACTTTGTCCACAATATATGAAAGTATAATCTTGCTTTAATTTCTTCTATGATTTGGGAAGCATTCCTTGCAATAAACAGGTCTGTCCTCCTTTGGCTTGAATGGTATTTCACATTCGTTGCCACAGTCGCCACATGTTGCTTTGTGCATTTCTCGTGGTCTGCGTTCGTAAGACATATTGTATTTCGTAATTAAGACCCCTAATATACTAATGGACTGGATATATCCTAACTATACTTAAAGGGACAAAATACCCTATTCTGTCATGGGATTTTTTGGAAAATCCAAAGAGGAGAAAATCGCCAAATTTAAGGAAAAACAATCCATGAGTAATGGCAAGGAGCTTAAGAAGATCCTAACGGCATTCAAAGAAGACCGTGATGAAATAGAAAAGCGCACGGGTAAAAGACCGGATATAGATGACACGACCACAATGTTCATGCAAAAAGTCCTGAACGTTTGGATATCTGAAGGGAAGGACATTGATGACGAGAAGTTTTGGAATGCCGTTGACCATAACAAACAGTTTGATTTCCCGGTTGAATATTACGAAAGAAAACCTAGGAAATCATAATTCTAGAATTGAAGATTTGTGCCCATATTGAGCAAAATCATGCTTTTTTACTAATTTTTCAGATATGATAAAGTATTCCAAAAAGCATGGTTCTGTATATGGATCTAGGGATGCCACTAATGGCGGTTTGTGCAGCTTGTATAGTGGCCATTGTTGGGATTCGGATATACATGTTTTTTAAGAAATAACCTAAACTCTGATTGTTATGGAAAATGGGTATTTTGCCGAGTTCATTCTCTTAGCAGCTGTAGTTGGCGGGATAGTTGCATTTTTGTTTGTAAGACGGTTACGTGAAGAATAACAAACTTTTCGATTTCAGCGCTAACGCCAATCGCTCTTTTTTTGTTTACAAGTGTCACACTTGAGACCGATTATTTTTTTGCCGCAAGTTTTACAATGCATTGTAAATCCAATCGTGGCATACTTTGACGTCTTTGAATATTTGTAAAATAAAACAGCGGCAGCTAAAATTCCAGCTGCGGCGAGAATAATCCATGTTAACATGCTATTAGTAGATCAGAGCTACATTAAATTCAATCTATCATGCCTGAATCGAAACCAGACATGCTTTCAATCAAAAAGTATTCCAAAAATCCTCCAGCCAAAAGCAGTACTACTAAAATTACCACCTCAATGCAAGTAGCACGAATGTCTGGGCGAATTGGCATTTTTTTGATTAATTTGTGTATCAGTATGTAGCTCCTAGACATTGCAATGGAGTAAGCCGCAACTTCCATCAAACCGACTGGTGACATGAACAGAATGCTGAGTGGTGGAATTTGGTTTAACAACGGAATTGTGCTTTTCATTGCGGAAAACGCAATTCCAGTTGAAAATGCAGCAAAGAGCCCCCAAATTATACCAAATCCTGGAATAAACATTGGAAGTGCAATAGAAACATTGTGGACAAATATTCCCATTGCATCTATTCCCTTTGTCATGGTATCAAATTCCTCCATAATTATCGTGGTCTCATCTTCTGACAGCTGAACTTCAGAGGCAAGCGCGAATGTCAAAGAAAAAATAGCTAGAAAGACAAAAAATGATAAAATCCTAAGGTTTCGCATAATTACAAAAACCTCGATCATAGTTGCATATTATTCCTATTAAAACAAAATTATAGGAAATTGACAATTTAATGTGCCACAAAATCTAAAAGTGATTATTCAACTGGTTTTCAAACAGACCTAATCTTCTTCTTCTTCATCAGTTTCTTGAGCTCGTCTGCTTGGCCTGATCGGGATGTAGATTTTTGACATTTCTAATTATAATAAAAAAAACTTTTGCATATTATAGAGGGTTATCAAAATTTGTCATGTTAGTTAGTTAATCTTGCATTCGGACGAAATGGACCTTGTTGTAGTATAGTAAACAAGGCACAAAATCCCAACCGACCCAAGACGGAGAAGAATTTCATAGTTTGACAAAAATGCAGTAGCTGTACCAGCAACAGCCCCAAATGTAGAGATTAGTGCAAACCCAAATGGACCACAGCTACAAATTCCAGCTGATGCCCCAATTATGGAACCCAAAACGCCGCCTCCAATTTTGGATGTACTTTTTTGCAATGTCCTAATTCTGTAAACATTCATGGGAATAACAATTGCTGACATTGCAGATACAGCAAGAATCAGTACAAATCCAAATGATTGCTCATATGGTATATGAAATATAAAAAATGGCTCAAGAAAAATAAATTCTGATAATATTAGCAGTGGTATTAGCATAACAAAAAAAATCACCCCTGCCAGAATTGTATATGCAGTGCTTGAAAACACAAGCTTGATGTTTTTCAATTTAGAGCATTGGTTCTATTACTTGTGAAAAAACAGAATATGGTTGTGCACTAGTAATTTTCTTAACTGCACCATCGGGAGAAATTATAAGAAATGTTGGAGTTGCCTCAGCCCCGAACCGTTGGCTTTCATCATAATTTGCCTTAACACGTTTAGCATACTTTGACGAATCCATGCAATCATTAAACTCATCCAAATTCATATCCAAATTAAATGCAAATGAAACAAGTCTGTCTTTACTAGCCCAGCCGTTGTCAATTGCTTCTTGAAAGTTGTAAAGTGTGTCATGATATTCCCAGTACTTTCCCTGATCGTCTGCACAGTAAGTTGCTTGTGCTGCAGTAATAGAATCACGCCCTAAAAATGGCAGATCCATAAAGACTAGGTTTACTTTTCCTGTTTCAATATAGTTATCAATTATGTCAGCACGTGTATTGTGATACCAATGGTAACATGCTTCACATTGGTAATCACCAAATTCTACTATTGTGATTGGTGCACTTGCTGAACCCAGTACTGGAGATCCACTTGTAAGATTTATTGGTGCAGGTCCTGACACATTCATTCTGTGTTCTTGCATTGTGATTATCCTCTCATAATATGATGAATACGCAATAACTACAACTGAAACTAAAACAGCAAATACAATTATGATTACAATTCTTCTATCCAATTCCAATTTACCTTAGTTTTTACATGAGAATTAAAAACCTTTTTCGATATGAAATTAGGTGTTATTTGTGCCTAAACAGGCTAGCAACTTTTTCAACAAAAGAGTCTATGGGGCATGTTTCACAACAAACACCATGCTGCCTCTGAGAATGTGTTTCAAGACCTTCTTGGGTAAAAAACGAGGCATTACACTCATCACAAAAATATCCCCGCTGTGAATTTTTTATTTCAGACACAAATTATATGTCATATTTATTGATATAAAGAGTATTTTTTGCAGTTTTTTAGAAAAATGTACAATTTCTGCTATACATAATGAATTCTAACATGGTTGTTGTGCTCAACTTCATACCTGGTCACATGACCACAGTGTGCACATGAAAACATTTGTTCAGTAGACTTCTTTGCCTCACGCTCAATCTTCTTGCCAAGAATTGATTTGATCATAATCTTATTAGAATTTGAGATTACAGCAAAGCTTTGTTTCTCTCCTATGGATTCCAAAAATTCCTTAATTGATGTGACGACTTCAGATTGGTTAATTTCTTCATCATCTTCAATAGGCGAAAGCACAAACTGATGTGCTTTAAGTGCTGGAACTGCTGCTACTTGATCTGAAACATATATTGCAAGTTCATTTAGTATAGGCTCAACATCTTTACAGTCTACTATAATCATGCAATTTTGTTTTACAGAAGCCTGATTTATCTTTGATGTTGCTGAAGATAACATTTATTGTAAAATCTAAATTCCTAGTCAATATTCTTCCCACCAAAGAAGATAATTCCAATAATATTTTTCATATATATTATGAAATCACAATCTAATTCTTCAAGTTCTGAGATAAGAAAGACAATTGAAAATAACTGGCAAGAATATCTATCTAAATACGGAAACCTTTTCAGATCTGATTCTATTAGCGGTTCTAGTCCACCATCTATTTTTGTTGGTTCGTATGGATACCCAAAGGTGGGTGTTGGTCCAATGGTACCTCCAATTCATGGAGATACCACATTGCTTGACAGCCCAGAGCTTTGGCTTGGAAAAACTTTAGAAGATATTGTAAACTTTAGGCTAAGTCTGGTTAGAGGAATAGAGAAGATATCTATTCAAAATACACAAGGCAGATTTATTGAAAACCTTCATGAAGTTGCAATGTCTTCACATTCAATAGACACTGATCTACAGTTCCATAAAACTACTTTACCTGTAACAACTATCGACGGAGAAAGTGCTCCATTTGGACCTGTTGGTGATATCAAGTCTGCTAAATTTTTTGGCACCAGATCTGACAAGTCAATAGAGCGTGTTTATTATGATCACGATCTAAAGGCACAAGATGCTGTATTAACATTATACAATAAGGGAATTGATATTTCAAAAATTCAAAAGTGTTTTAGCATTGGAATGCTTGGAAAAAAAAGAAAGCTAGTTCCAACAAAATGGAGTATTACGGCTACCGATGACATAATATCAAAATCACTTGTTTCTGAAATACTTGAATTTGATCTGATTGATTCTTGTCGTATATTTTCTCATGATCATCTTGGAAATATGTTTTCAGTTATTTTATTTCCACATCGTTGGCTTTTTGAAATGCAAGAAGCGTGGCATGATGAAAACAAAGTAGGCTTTGGTTTTGACAGCGAGGACGCAAGAGGTATTGATCACCCACCCGCCATAGCTGGTGCTTATTTTGCAGCTAAGCTTGGTGTAGCTGAATATCTTGTGCAGAAAAAACTTCAAGCTGCTGTTCTTGTATTACGTGAAATTAGACCCGAATATGCTGTTCCGGTTGGTGTTTGGCAAATTCGAGAAGCAATACGTGCGGCAATGAAAAAAGAACCATACATTGCGGGAAATTTTATTGATGGTGTTAACTTTGCATCAAAAAGGATGAGTATAGGCAAATCCGAGTGGCTTTCTAGGGGTAGGCTACTTAAGATGCTAAAGCAAAAATCAATCTCAGAATTTTTCTAATGCCATAATACAGGGTCTTTCTATAGCGTTTTATTGAACTTTTTTTTGATTTAGAGTGATGCATAAAAATACAATTTTATCCATGTTACTAATTGCAAGCCCTATTCTATTCGTATTAGCTGTATACCCAGATTCCTTCAGTATGAGCTGGAATCAGGGACGTGGGGGATTTTTGTTTGGACTTGCATTTATTGTAGCCGAGATAATCGGGGTAAAATTTATTGTTTCAAAAAGACGTCTTATTTTTGGAATTCCCTTAGCTGTTGTCACAATAATTTACTTTGTGCTATTAGATTTTGGCTTACACGATTACATAATTAACGCTGCACCTGCATTCAATGTTCAGTTAATATACTCCTGGGAATGGTTTTGGGATTTTCTTGTGATTACAATCTTTGCCATATCTGCGTCAATTCTTATGTTTGGCAAGAAGTGGATTAGAATAGTTATTGCCGGACCAGTTTTTCTTGGAGGTAGTGCAATAATCTTATCTCTTGATGCATTTTTTCCATACGATACGTTGGGTCCGTTGCAGTACTTTGTCCCACATTTAGTGCAAACAAATGTTTGGATAATTAATGCATTTGATCTTGGAGTGGCCACTGCAAGAGACAATCTTATGTTTTTACGGGGTGATCATGGTCCCTTTGCTTTACAAGTTTTTTGGCCATCAGCTGGAGTACATAGTGTAGTCATCTATTCGCTTGTAATGATGGCATTTTTACTCAAGATGAATATAAAACAAAGTAGAAAGTTCATGTATTTTGGCCTAGGAATATTAGGCACTATTATCATCAATATGATTAGAATATTTTCGTTATCAGTATTTGCTTTGAAGGTTTCAACAAATCCAGTAGAATTCGAGGAATATCATTCTGTTGCCGGTGAAATAATGTTCTTGCCGTGGCTGTTTGGATTTTTACTTGTTGTAACTATAATTGAAACAAAGCGAATGAAGAAAAAAGAAGCATCACTTCAAAAATAACTTGTTATGTTACTTTGACCTTCTAACTCTGACAGCTCGGATACTTTAATTCCAAGCCTTCTTACTAGCATTGATTGATTTTCCAGCGCATCATGAAGTAATTGCTTTGAAGTTTTTTGTAGTTCATCTAAACTAGAAGTGGAATTTCTTAGCATCTTTGACTTTGTCTTGTTAGAGAGATCAGTTTGTGTGAATTGTATACCAACTGATTTGAATGCCTTATTTTTCTTCAGAATTATAACATGTAATTGATTACATAGCTCAAGTAGGCTTTCCTCTAAAAAATTATAATCATTCGAATCTTTTTTTAGCGTAGTAATTTTGCTTATTTGGATAATCGGTGCCCTTGGTGCTACTGGGTCATCATAAATACCTCTCATTGCGTTGAATATGTACGTCCCAGTTTTCCTTCCAAACATTTTGTTTAACGTGAAAATATCCAGATCTTTTGCTTGTAAAGTAGTTTTTATTCCCTCCTCAGCCAATTTCTCTTCTGTCTTTTTTCCAATACCAGGAATATCTCTTATCTTCAAAGTTTGGATAAATGCAGAAATTTTATCCGGAGTTATAACAGTGAGTCCATCTGGCTTTTTGTAATCTGATGCAATTTTTGACAGCAACTTATTGGGTGAAACTCCAACAGAACATGTTAGTTTAGTGCTTTCTCTAACTAAATTTTTTATCTGTTGAGCGATGTGACTTGCTCTTATAAAATCACACTCAGTTTTCTCTGACACATCAAGATATGCTTCATCCCTTCCAACATACTCGAAGATATTTGCAAACTCCTTGATTATGTTCATAGACTTTTCAGACATATCTGAGTAATATTCAAAATCTGGAGGCAAAAATATTGAATCATCTCTATCCTTCAGTTTTTGTTTTGCAAATTTGATTGGCATGCCAGATTTAACGCCAAATTCCCTTGCTGTATAATTTGCAGTAGCAACAGCACCACTATCATTACCCCTGTCTGAGAACATGCACACTACCACTGGTTTAGCTTTAAGGTCATAATTTCTCACTTCCTCACACTGCGCATAAAAATAATCAAAATCCACATGAAGTACTATGTGCTCTTTCATAGGCTAAATTAGATTAAAAGGAATATTACAATATCGAAAAAGACAATTATTGAGTATTGTTAAGAGTAATTCATGTCATATCCATTATCAGTTGAAAAGGATGGAATTAAGATAAAACCTGAACAAATGCAACCTGAAACTATCTACCATTGCATATTTCAAAACAAAATTATTATTATATACAAAGATCATGGTGAAGTTTTAAACTGTTATGAAATTGAAGAAGAAGAAATTGTTTCAAAAGTTAAAGCATCAAACAAAGAGAATATTGAAAAAATTCTAGAAGAATATATAGAAAAAGAAAATTTGAATCGACAGTGATTATTTGTTCCTGAAAGATGAAATAAAACCTATTATCTAGATATCATGATAATATAATCAATGAGTGCAGAAAACGAAAGCAGTGATGCAGAAGAAATTCTTTCTGAATTTAAAAAAACCCATGAAATAGAAAGTCCTGAAGAGGAACATCTTTCTGAACCACAGGCAGAGGTAGAACCACAGGCAGAGGTAGAACCACAGGCAGAGGTAGAACCACAGGCAGAAACTGAACCAGAACGTCCGGAACAAATCCATGACCTGATCATAATGGGAACAAAACCAATTATGTCATATGTGTCTGCGATTCTGGGAAAACTTGCATCCTTACCAATTGTCACAATAGCAGGACGTGGTAGACGTATTACTCAGGCGATTGATGTTTCTCAAATGATTGTAAAACGAATGAAAGATGTTGGTTATGAAATTAATGACGTTCGCATATCTTCTGATTTATTAGAATCCAAGGACGGCCGAGAGCGTCCTGTGTCAAAAATTGAAATTGACATAAAAAAACTTTAGAACTAGATTTTACACTATTGGGCTTTAGATTTTTTAATATAACCAAACATTGTTTACCGATACATACTTTCACTTAGATCTCGGCTTTCTGTTTCTGCTTGTTTTATACCCTCTTCAATTTGTTTTGCTTCTTTTTCCAATAAAGACAGATTATTTGATATTCCAGGTATCAATTTTGCTAGACTATCACATAGATTAGAAGTGGCTTTCAGGTCAGGATTATTGCTTTCAGAACCAACAAGCAAAACAATTACATCTTGACCCCTAACCATTCCCTCGTTTAAGAGAACTCCTGGAATTCCTGGTATTGTTGCATGTTCAGCAACTTTAATTCCTGAAGTCACAAGTTTACCTCTTGCTGTTCCTGTAGAGGCTACACCTATCACTTCCTTGGAAGTTGATTTTGTTGTAATGCCACTGATAATTGTTGAGCATTTTTTTTCTGCGGCCCAATCAAGCATCATTTTTCCTATAGCACGATGCAAAACGACATCAATAGTGACATATGAGGAAAAAATTGCCACCTTAAGATCATTGTTTACAAAAATTCTTGTAGGATAGTTTGGTGATCCATTTTTTACAATGCTTATTGGCGGAAAACTATCTGAGTCTATGATTGCTGCAGGTTCTAATTGAGACCCATTGATTATAAATTCAGCCGCTATTGCACTTGTTATTCCAGTTGATGGAAACCCGTTAATCATAAACCCACCCTCAACATCAATAGGCGCAGTTTCTTTTATTCTAAGTTCTGGGTTCATGTTTTGTTACTTCTGTTATGATAATTATAATTTGCCTATTCAAGCATTGTCAATAATCCTAAATACAAAAATGGCAATA
>ENA-ORXI01002702-ORXI01002702.1-sediment-metagenome-genome-assembly--contig:-NODE-2702-length-12551-cov-10.289642_pt1 | contig 12551 bp, 10 predicted proteins | sample MGYA00237861_ERZ511468 | MGnify/ENA primary metagenome ERZ511468 (study PRJEB26299, sample SAMN06266213) | sediment metagenome | isolation source: Hudson Canyon methane seep mesocosm | place... | reverse complement strand
GTGTTCCGTCGTGTGGATCTTGATCCAGTAGTAGATATCAAAGCAACTCCAGAAGCTGTTGGTGAAACTACCCTATGTACATGTTTAGTAAACGAGCAGAACGTTAAAATTTCCACAGTCGAGCACTTATTATCAGCGGTTGCTGCCTTAGGTATTGATAATTTAATTATTGACGTTGATTCATTTGAAATTCCAATTATGGATGGCAGTGCATTACCATTTGTTTATCTAATTCAGTCGGTAGGCATTGAAACGTTAAATGTTGCTAAACGTTTTTTACGAATTAAACAGCCTATTAGAGTTCAAGAAGGTGATAAATGGGCTGAACTATTACCTTACGAAGGTTTTAAAGTAAACTTTGCCATTGAATTTGAACATCCGGTAATTGTTAATACCATTCAAAAAATGCAGATGGACTTCTCAACCTGTTCATTTATTAAAGAGATTAGTCGAGCAAGAACTTTTGGTTTCATGAAAGATATAGAATATTTACGTTCTCATGATCTTGCATTAGGTGGTAGCTTGGAAAATGCTATTGTGCTTGATGAATACCGAATGTTGAATAAAAATGAACTCCGTTACGATGATGAATTTGTAAAACACAAAATATTAGATGCTATCGGTGACTTATACATGGGCGGCGTTAGTATTTTAGGCGAGTTAAATGCGTTTAAATCAGGGCACGCACTGAATAATTTGTTATTAAGAGAAGTTTTCAAACAAAAAGATTCATGGGAATACATAACCTATGAAGATGAAGAAAAATCACCAATTGAATACCAAGAAATAAGCTCATCTGCATTTTAAATATCCAGTGAATAATCTTTAACTGCTAGCTGGTGCTGGCAGTTTTACTATCAAAAACCTTATTTTTTACCATGGTTGGCTAACTTTAATAACTTTTCTTTTAATCCTTTTGGTGCATGTTGTGCAACGCTTTCTAAGTGTCTTGCAGTACTTATAGATATTTGATTTAGCGGTTTAGTTGCTTCAATTACCGAAGATGATTTTTTAATTGCTTTGTGGGTAAAAGGGTTAACTTTGATTTCAATTTTATCAAACTTACCTTGGGTAACATCGATAAGTTGTTGGCAGATTTTATTACGTTCGAACTGTAAACGCTGACCCCAAACTGGGGATTTAACTTCGATTATTAAAGTGTTTTTTTCAAAATTGGCAATTTTCCATGCGTCATCTGGGAGGTCTGGACAAATTTGGCGAACAATATCGGCTAATATGGCCAAAGAGTTGGTTTTTTCTTGAATATGTGCCAAAGTGCCTGACGATGAATTTAGCAGGTTAGACATATCAACAGGTTTTTTCGATTTTCTTGCCATTAGCGCTGATGAAACCTAGTTAAGATGAAGTAAATAATTATGAGTTTAACATTACTATACCGCGGAAAAAACGTTAGATTTACAATGAAACTGAATAAGTTACATTGGTTGTCTGCGGTGGCCGCGTTTGCGCTAACTTCAGGAGCAATTATTCACCTTATTTTTGCTACTGACGCAGTACCCAATAAAAGTCACTACGGGCTAGTTCCACCTGAAATAAATAATCCATCAACAGAACATCAATCGACTGCAAATGTTGTTGCACTGACCATTAAAATAGCGGAATTACAAAGTCATGTCTTACGGCTAAATGCCCTAGGAAATCGACTTGCGGATGAAGCTAAAATCCCTGAAAATGAATTTGATTTTGATGTCTTGCCAGCGAGCGGAGGACCGATACTACATGCTGATACAAGTGCTAAAATTGTAGGTGAAAAATCATTAGCGAAGATGTTGATAGAGATTTCTGAACTAGAAAGTCAGTTAGATAATGAAGAAAAACAACTAAAATTACTTGAATCTTTAACATTGGGGCACCATATAGAAAATACGCGTTATTTATCTGGTCGGCCAATCAGTAAAGGTTGGTTGTCATCATATTTTGGTGTTAGGAAGGATCCTTTTAATGGGCGTCCGGCCATGCATAAGGGTGTTGATTTTGCGGGTAAAGAAGACGCAGGAATTATCGCAACAGCATCTGGAGTGGTAAGTTGGTCTGCAAAGCGACATGGCTATGGTAACTTAATTGAAATTAACCATGGAGACGGCTATAAAACACGTTATGGCCATAATAAAACGTTATTGGTTAATGTTGGTGATGTTGTCACTAAAGGGCAAGTAATCGCTAAAATGGGCAGTACAGGGCGTTCAACTGGCCCCCATGTTCATTACGAGATTTTACGCAACAATAAACAAATTAACCCCATTAAGTATGTGTATCGTAAGGCAAAATAGTATTTAGTACTACTGATAGATTATAATAGAAAAGACAGTATTTTTGTGAACGATAAATGTCGTTCACTTTATTTTTAGGCAAAAAACTCTCGACAATAAGTGGTTATATAAGATGTTCGTAAAATTAATAACAAAATTGTTTGGTAGTCGTAACGATCGACTATTAAAGCAAATGAATAAAGAAGTTACCAAAATAAATGCGCTAGAGCCGGTTATTGAAGCACTAAGTGATGAAGAGTTAAAAGCTAAAACAGCAGAGTTTAAAGGCCGATATGATGATGGCGAAACGCTAGAGTCTCTTTTACCTGAAGCCTTTGCTGTCGTTCGTGAAGCGAGTAAACGTGTATTTGGTATGCGTCATTTTGATGTGCAAATGCTTGGTGGTATGGTACTTAATGATGGTAAAATTGCCGAAATGCGTACCGGTGAAGGTAAAACCTTAACCGCAACATTACCTTCTTATTTACACGGTTTAACGGGTAAAGGCGTTCATGTTATTACCGTCAATGATTACCTTGCTACTCGTGATGCTGATTGGAGTCGTCCTTTATTTGAATTTCTAGGTCTTACTGTTGGTTGTAATGTTGCTGGAATGGCACCACAAGACAAACAAGCCGCTTATCAGGCATCAATCACTTACGGTACAAATAACGAATTTGGTTTTGATTACCTGCGCGATAATATGGCTTTTTCACCTGAAGAGCGCTCACAAAAAGCATTGAATTTTGCCATTATCGATGAAGTTGATTCCATCCTAATTGATGAGGCACGTACACCTTTAATTATTTCTGGTCAAGCAGAAGATAGCTCTGAAATGTACCGTATGGTTAACACCATAGTACCAACGCTAGAGCAGCAAGAAGAAGAAGACAAAGAAGACGAAGAAAGCACTGGTGATTTCACCATTGATGAAAAAAGCAAACAAATCTATTTAACTGAACGTGGACAAATTCGCGTTGAGCAAATAATGCAAGACAAAGAGTTAATCCAAGATGGTGACTCGTTATTCTCTGCAGCAAACATTACGTTACTTCATCATGTTATGGCGGCATTACGCGCACATAAACTGTTCCAAAGAGACGTTGACTACATTGTTAAAGACGATGAAATCATTATTGTTGATGAACACACTGGCCGTACTATGGAAGGACGCCGTTGGTCTGAAGGATTACATCAAGCCGTTGAAGCTAAAGAAGGGGTAAACGTTCAAAACGAAAACCAAACCCTTGCCTCAATTACATTTCAGAACTACTTTAGATTGTATGGCCGATTATCGGGCATGACAGGTACAGCAGATACCGAAGCATTTGAATTTTCACATATCTATGGACTAGAAACGGTTATTATTCCAACTAACCAACCGATGATCCGTGACGATAAATCAGATCTTATTTATCTTACCGCTCAAGAAAAGTATGAAGCCATTTTAGAAGATATCAAAGATTGTGTAGAGCGGGGTCAACCGGCTTTAGTAGGTACAATTAGTATTGAAAATTCTGAGTTTTTGTCAAACCTATTAAAGAAAGAAAAGATAAAGCATAAAGTACTAAACGCAAAATTCCATCAACAAGAAGCAGAAATAGTTGCTGATGCTGGTAAAGTTGGCTCTATTACGATAGCGACCAATATGGCTGGGCGTGGTACTGATATTGTATTAGGTGGTAATTTAACTGCTGCTTTAGATAAACTTGTTAACCCAACAGATGCACAAATAGAGAAAGTAAAAGCAGACTGGCAAATTGAACACGATAAAGTGCTAGCATTAGGTGGTTTACATATTGTTGCAACCGAGCGTCACGAGTCACGTCGAATAGATAATCAACTTCGAGGTCGCTCTGGTCGGCAAGGTGATTCAGGTTCCACGCGTTTCTACCTATCAATGGAAGATTCACTAATGAGAATCTTTGCCTCTGAACGTATTGCTAATATGATGCGTAAATTAGGTATGGAACACGGAGAAGCTATTGAGCACCCATGGGTAACTCGTAGTATTGAAAATGCTCAACGAAAAGTTGAAGGCAGAAACTTTGATATGCGTAAACAGTTATTAGAGTTTGATGATGTTGCCAACGACCAACGTAAGGTTATTTACGAACAACGTAACGAATTACTTGATGAAGAACAAATCGGTGATGTGATTCAAGCAATTCGTGGTGATGTTATCAATGGCGTTATTGATCAACATATTCCGCCACAATCACTTGCTGAAATGTGGGATGTTAATGGGCTTGAAGAACGTATTAAAGGTGAGTTTAATACCGGATTACCCCTTCAGAATTGGTTAGATGAAGACAGTAAACTACATGAAGAAAGTTTACGTGAAAAAATCGTTGCTGATTTTGAAAAAGCTTATACCGATAAAGAAGAAATGGTCGGGGCTGATGTTATCCGTCAATTTGAAAAAGCGGTAATGTTACAAAGTTTAGATTCTCATTGGAAAGAACACTTAGCGGCTATGGATCACCTACGTCAAGGTATACACTTGCGTGGTTATGCTCAGAAAAATCCTAAGCAAGAATATAAACGCGAATCTTTTGAATTATTTAGTGAAATGCTAGAGAACTTGAAATATGACGTTATAGGTATTCTAAGTAAAGTTAAAATTCAAGCTGAATCAGATGTTGAAGCCGTTGAAGATCAACGTCGTAAATCTGAAGAAGTGCCAAAAGAATATACTCACCAAGTCGCTGAACCTGGTCATGAAAAACCGTCAACTCCACGAGTAGGGCGTAATGAACCATGCCCATGTGGCTCGGGTAAAAAGTATAAACAATGCCACGGTAAACTTTCTTAAAAGTTTGTAGGTAGTTTAAAAAGCGGCTTAGCCGCTTTTTTTATGCTCATTTAACAACAAATAACTTTTGAATAGACAGGAAATGGTAATGACAACAATTATACATGTAGCGGTAGGAGTTATTTATAGAGATAAGCAAGTATTCCTTACAAAGCGTGCGATAGATGCTCACCAAGGGGGCAAATGGGAGTTTCCAGGGGGTAAGGTAGAGCATGGTGAAACAGTTTCACAGGCACTAGCTAGAGAGCTTAAAGAGGAAGTTAATATTGAAGTATTATCGTGCCAACCACTTACAGCGATTACCCACGATTATGGAGATAAACAGGTGTGCTTAGAGGTCTTTATTGTTGATAACTTTTTACTTGAGCCAAAGGCTCTGGAAGGCCAAGAAGAAGCTTGGCATAAGGTTAAACAGCTTGATGTATTAGATTTTCCAGAGGCAAATAAAGAAATAGTCAGCTTAGTAATGGCTGAGTTTTGTTAATTTGACTCTGACTGGTCAAATATGGTTTGGATAACTGCTTAAGTGAAACTACTCAGGCTCGACAAAGAATTTGTTGTTCATTAAAAACTCATCTTCTAAAGCGTCAAGCATCTCTTCGGTTAATGGGGTAGGGCTTTGTGAAGGTTGAGATATTTTATGGTTTTCATCTGCCCAGTCACCAAGATCTATTAATCGACATCGTTCGCTACAAAATGGTTTGAATAAGCTTTCTGGTTGCCAAAGAACTTCTTTTTGACATTGAGGGCAGGGGACTTTTAAGGACATAACTTCACTTTCTTAATTACTAATGCTTAATTACTAATGCTTAATTATACACTCAATGATTTGGACAATAAAAATATTTCAGTATGTTTTGGTCAAATAATTAACGCGAACTCGGGATATGCACATAACATTATAACAGTATTATAATAGTCATCCCCGAGTTGTTTTGTCGGGGATCTCGCGCTTAAATGGCACAGATTCCGCTCTAAAAGGTTACCGGAATGACGGATTATAGAATAAATAACTTAAACCGACTTAGGGTTGATTACTATGACTTAGGGGGAATTACACTTAAGAAGAAAGTGATTTAACAGCGGGCAAGTTGAAATTGAGTGGCTTGATTTGAATAGCGTCTACCGCTCTCCTCACAAGGCAACATAAACCTGATTGAATAACGAAACTTGTTACCACTTACGCTTGGGTAATATTGAGCATCTTGTGGCACTTTAATTCTCAACAGTAAAATACCTTCACCGCTGTCTTGATAAAAGCCACTTTCTGTTTCAATTTTGTTAAATTCGCCACGCTGACGTATAAATTTAAGGATTAGGAACAAAGCATTTCGAACAGAGTCGAGTAATGAAACCCAATGGCTAATGTCTTTTGATATTGTTTCTGTTTTTTGATTGATCCAAAAATGTAGTTGAGGCAAGTCAAAACTGGCATTACCGCCTTGAATAGCAAAGCGTTGTTTTAAAGAACTAATGAGCTTGTCTTCTTTAAGTTGCCACCAAGTAGGGCTATTACCCTTTAGCTGACAAGACAATTGAACCGTTTGCTGTATATTTTCATTAATTGCACTGCTATCGATCTCAGGGGATTTTGACCAAATCACTAAGTTTTGTTCTATCTTTTCAAGATCTTTAATGAGATCGCCACGAATATCATTTCGCTCAAGGCAGTCTATAATCGAAAATAAGGCATTAAAAAATACTTGGTGGTATTTAGCTATGTTTTCAGGCAAGCAGCTATCAACTTGAGAGAATAACTGCTCAAGTTTTAAATAATTCCGTATTCTCTCATTAAGCGGGTGCTCATATAATATCGTTGCCATAGCGTACTGCGTAGAAACCTAAAAGTGATTGATTTTTGGTCGATGATTTGTATTATATTAACCATAGTTAAATAAAATGGCTAATTTTTTCTATTTTTTTTATTTTACTTTAACATATTGGCGGTAAAGGGAATCAAGGTGGCTTACTTGTTCTTTAGTCAAGTTCAAATCACAGTGGCTATTATCAATAACATCATCTGCCGCGGCTAATCTTTTATTTCTAGACATTTGACTGGCAATTATTGATTTTATTTCAGCTTCACCACTAGTATCTCGCTTTAATGTTCTTATCATTTGAACACTTTCTTTGATATCTATAACCAGAACACGATCAACAAGATTATCGAGTTTATTTTCTAATAGTAAAGGGGCAACTAATAGGCAGTAAGCACTGTTACTTAACTTAATGTCTTCGAGTATTTTGTTACGAATAATAGGATGAAGCAACTGGTTAAGCCATGCTTTGTCCTTTGGAAAACTAAAAATACGTGATCGAAGAAGTGAGCGGTTAAGTTGACCAGAGCCATCAAGATAGTCATCACCAAAATGTTCAATAATGCTGAGTAGAGCGGGAGTGTTCGGTTCAACAACTTGGCGAGCGACAATATCAGCATCAATTATATCGATACCTAATTGGGCAAACATATTAGCAACAGTGGTTTTTCCGCTACCAATGCCCCCTGTTAAACCTACAATAAATGAAGTCATGATGATCTAATGAATGTTATCTAGTATGTTATCTAGCATGTTGTCTAGTCATGGTATCTAGTGATGCCTTCAAGTTTTCAGGTGTGCTAAATACTAGAGTATAAAACTTAAATACCAAGACCAAATACCTTCTCCCCACAAAATACACACCCAACCTGCTACTGCTAGGTAAGGTCCAAATGGGATAGCCTGTTCACGTTTATGTCCTTTAAAAGCCATTAAAGAAATACCAACAACAGCACCAACGACAGAAGCCATTAAAATGAGTATCGGCAGTAATTGCCAGCCAATCCACGCACCAAAAAGTGCAAACAGTTTAAAGTCTCCATGGCCCATACCTTCCTTTCCGGTTAATAATTTAAATAACCAAAAAACACTGTATAAGCTCATATAACCGACGGCAGCACCAATAACAGCATCTTGTAAGGGGACAAAACCACCGCTGATATTGAACAATAATCCTAGCCACAACAATGGCATAACGATTTGATCGGGCAATAACATGTGGTCAAGATCAATTAAAGTAAGTGCAATTAGGCCCCACGTAAGCAATAGCATAAACAGGGTAATTGACGATACACCATAAATGTAGGCGATAACAATGCTTAAAACAGCAGTAGTTAACTCAACTAACGGATATCTTTTAGCGATAGTGTTTTTACATTGGCTGCATTTACCGCGCAAAAACAGCCAACTTAATACCGGAATGTTCTCATAAAATCTTATTTTATGAGAACATTTAGGGCAAGTAGAGTCGGGTTTAGAAAGCGACATTAAAGGAAGCTCTTTAGCCGGGATATTACTCACTTCTTCTGCGAGAAATTCACGGCATTCGCCGTACCATTCTCGCTCTAACATTTTAGGTAGTCGATAAACAACGACATTTAAAAAGCTACCTACGGTTAAAGACAATAAAGCAACGCTGATATAAAAAAATATCGGCATTGCTTCAAATACTATTACTACTTGTGCTAACAAAACGTTTCCTTACATGGCATGAACGTGGCTTAAACGACTTAAACAATGGCGCCAATTTGGAATATCGGTAAATACATGGCAATGATTAAACCACCGATAACAACACCTAACACGGCCATTATCATCGGCTCTAGCAGGGCTGTTAAGCCATCAACTGCATCATCTACTTGCTGTTCATACACCGTAGCCACTTTAGATAACATGTCATCAACCGCACCAGACTCTTCACCAATGGCAACCATTTGTACAACCATGTCTGGGAAAATTTGACAATTTCGCATCGCTAAATTCATTTGCATGCCCGAGGTCACTTCAGCTTTTATCTCTAAAATGGCATCACGGTATACTGCATTTCCAGAAGCGCCAGCCGCAGATTGAAGGGCATCGGGTAATGGCACACCTGCAGCAAAGGTGGTCGATAGTGTTTGAGCAAAACGCGCCACAGCCGCTTTGTCTAAAAGGCTACCGATAACAGGGATTTTTAAAATAGCGCGATCTGTTTGGTCACGTAATTTTTGGCTATTTCTATGGGCTCTTTTAAATAAGTATATTCCGGCAAATATTCCCGCCAAGCCTAAATACCAATAAGCTTGCATAAATTCTGAAACACCAATGACCATTTGAGTAAATGCAGGTAATTCAGCACCAAAACTCTGAAAAATTTCATCGAAAACAGGTACAACAAATATTAATAAAATAGAGGTTACAATAGCGGCAATAACCAATACCGCAATAGGGTAAGTCATCGCTTTTTTGATTTTTGATTTTAGCGCTTCTGCTTTTTCTTTATAGCTAGCTATTCGGCCAAAAATTGTTTCTAAAGCGCCAGACTGTTCGCCTGATTCAACTAAATCACAGTACAGGTCATCAAAATAAAGCGGGTGTTCACGTAAACAGGCAGAAAGAGGAATACCTGCTTGAAGTTGATTACCAATTTCAGCAAGCAGCTTTTGCATTTTAGGGTTTTCATTACCCGAGCCGATCATTTCAATGGTTTGAACTAAAGGTACACCGGCCGCTAGCATGGTAGCAATTTGACGAGTTAGCACGGCAATGTCTGCAGGCTTAATCGCTTTTTCACCACTGGCACCAAAAAGCGGTTTAGCTTTCTTTTTAATCTTGCCTGGCGTTATCCCTTGTTTACGCAATTGTGCTTTAAGCTCAATAGCGCTTTTAGCGGATAGTTCGCCACCAATTTTTTTACCTTTACGATTAACACCTGACCATACAAAAACATCCAGTGCTTTAACCTTAACTTTTTTATCTTTGCCGGCTTTTTTGCCGCCTAATGTTCTAGTTACTGCCATAGTGACCTCTGATTATTCTTTTAATGGTGACTTATTTATTTCACTAAATGTAAATTGTTTTTCTTAAAGCTATTGCTCTAAGGTATTATTCTTAAAGCTAAGCGGTAGTTATTCTGTTTATTTCTTCTAAACTGGTGACACCTTTAGCGGCTTTTACTAAACCAGATTGTCTTAGATTATTATAACCCTCTGTTTGGCATTGTTGGCCAATATCGAGTGCTGAGCCGCCGTCCATAATAATTCGAGCAGTTTCAGGGCTTATTTTAATCACCTCATAAACACCTACTCGGCCTTTATAACCTTTGGTGCAGTGGTCACACCCTACAGGTTTAAATAATTTTATATCAGTTATTTGTTCAGGTAAAAAACCTTGTTCCTGTAATTGTGTTTGAGTCAACACTTCTTCAGTTTTACATTGCGGGCACAAGCGCCTTGCTAAACGTTGGGCAATAATAATACTAACCGAACTTGCCACGTTATAAGCGGGAACACCCATATTCAATAAGCGGGTTAAGGTTTCAGCCGCTGAGTTGGTATGTAGCGTTGATAATACTAAATGACCGGTTTGGGCTGCCTTAATAGCAATTTCTGCGGTTTCTAAATCACGAATCTCACCAACCATGACAATATCAGGATCTTGTCGTAAAAAAGAGCGTAAAGCGTTTGGAAAGGTTAACCCTGCACGGTTATTTATTTGTACTTGGTTAATACCTTCTAAGTTAATTTCTACCGGATCTTCTGCTGTAGAAATATTTCGTTCAGAGGTATTAAGAATATTTAACCCGGTATAAAGCGATACGGTTTTACCTGAGCCTGTTGGCCCGGTCACTAAAATCATGCCTTGCGGTTGATCTAAGGCATCGGTATAAATTTTCTTTTGATCGGCCTCATACCCTAACATTTCAATGCCCAACATGGCACTGGAAGAGTCCAGTATCCGCATTACTATTTTTTCACCCCACATGGTAGGGAGAGTACTAACACGAAAATCGATGGACTTCTTTTTAGAAAGTGCCAGTTTAATACGACCATCTTGTGGCACACGACGTTCGGCAATATCAAGTTTCGACATTACTTTTAAACGGGCTGCCATTCTAGAAGCTAAGGAGACCGGTGGTTTTGCGATTTCGGATAAAATACCGTCAATTCTAAATCGAATACGGTAAGCTTTTTCATAAGGTTCAAAATGTAAATCAGAGGCGCCTTTTTTAATAGCATCTAATAAGATTTTATTAATATAAACAACAATGGGCGCGTCGTCTTTTTCATTTGATACGCTGTTATCTTCCTTAGGTCCTTCATCAACACCCATGTCAGAGAGTTCTTCAGCATCCATCTCGTTAATATCAAGGGCGTCACTTTCTGCTTCTAAAACCTTTTCAATGCAAGTTTGTAGGCTGTTTTCGTCAGTTAATATTAACTCTGTACTGTAGCCGGTATTAAATTGAATTTCTTCAAGGGCATCAATATTAGTCGGATCTGACATCGCGATAAATAAAACTCTGCCACGTAAAAATAGCGGTAGGGCATTATGTTTACGAATAAGTTTTTCGTTTCGCACCCCTTCAGGCACTAAAGTAGTATCGAAAGTGGTTAAGTCTATATGCGGGTAACCAAAACTTTTCGATAAAATACTCGCAATGGTGGGGCCATGATAATGTTTGTCTTCAACCAAATAACGGATAAACGGTTTAGATTGTGAAATAAAACCCGCATTAACTTCATCCACCTTATCTAAAGGCACTAATTGTTGTTTGGTTAAAGCCGATAATAGGCTTGATTGTTGATGACTTCCTTTCATGACTTTTTGACGATAACCTTATGGGTATTATAAAGTACTATATGATTATATGAGTGTAACTTACTTTTAGCGTAAAAAACAAAAAAACTAAGTAACTTAACTGGTAATTAATTCATTTACTATTTAGGGGAGTTTGAAATTCATTTGAAACCCAAGTATACAGTCTAAAAATATGGGGGTATTGGAGATTTATAAGCTTTGAAATTAAAAAATAATGTATTTAGAATATTGATAAACTTTATAAATCATTAACGTAGAAGTAATACACTTAGAGCTAAGGCTTTTAAACTTTTCTTTTCAAAACTATATATTGTACTTTCAGTCTTTGTATAAAAAAAGCTCCCGAAGGAGCTTTTAAAATAAGACGTTTTAAACACACTTCATGCATTTAATTTCTTTAATACATTACTATTAACGACACTCAGCAGGTAAGAAATCGGTATCAATGTTAGTAGTTGATATTATACCTGCACCTGCATTGGCAGCTGTAGAAGTACAAGTCCAAACTATGCTACCAGTTGCATTGTCATTAGCAATTGCAGCTCCGCCAATTGAAGGCATAAGTCCATAAGTTGTAAGTGCGCCTAATTGAGCAATACCGGCTAAAGTTACTGTAATCTCACCAGTAACACCGTTAACAGCTATAGCAGTAATTCTATCGGTAGTCAGAGCCGCTTGATCCGCTGCAACTTCAGCAGCTAAAAGTACAAGACCGGGAAGACCACCATCACCGAAAGACTCAGTTACCTCTAAACGCATCGCTGCAGCGGCAATAGCACCTTCAGATACTTGAGCACGGATTGTATATTTTTGATAAGCAGGTAATGCAACGGCTGCTAAAATACCGAT
>ENA-ORXI01002697-ORXI01002697.1-sediment-metagenome-genome-assembly--contig:-NODE-2697-length-12567-cov-5.093995_pt1 | contig 12567 bp, 8 predicted proteins | sample MGYA00237861_ERZ511468 | MGnify/ENA primary metagenome ERZ511468 (study PRJEB26299, sample SAMN06266213) | sediment metagenome | isolation source: Hudson Canyon methane seep mesocosm | place: USA:Hudson... | reverse complement strand
CTGACCGTCAAACACTTTAGTCGCCGGGCCTTCCATCATCACTGAATGACCTTCACCCAGCCATTCTATTTGTAAGTTACCACCAGGCAGCTTAACTTCAACTCTGGAGTCTAACAGACCTCTGAGCTGACCTGCCACAACCGCTGCACAAGCACCTGTACCGCAGGCCATTGTTTCACCCACCCCGCGCTCAAATACGCGAAGATGCACAAAACGACGGTGAATAATTTCCATAAAGCCGACATTAACTCTTTCAGGAAAACGCTCATGGCTTTCAAGTAAAGAACCAAGAGATTCAACAGGCGCTGTTTTAATATCATCCGTTAACAGTACGCAATGAGGGTTACCCATAGACACTGCACTTACAATCACTTGCTCCCCATTAACTTCTACTGGATATTCCGCAGCCATCTGGTCAGCAACAAACGGAACATCCACAGGCTGTAACCGAGGCGTACCCATATCTACCAGAACCCTGCCGTCAGGGCTTACTGTAAGTTCAATAATGCCCGTATTGGTTTCAACCCGCATAGTGGATTTTGGTGTTAACTTATTATCAATTACATAACGGGCAAAACAGCGAGCGCCATTACCACACTGTTCAACTTCACTGCCATCAGCATTAAATATGCGATAGCGGAAATCAACATCGGGGCGACCAGGAGGCTCTACCAGTAAAAGCTGATCAAAACCGATACCAAAATGGCGGTCTGCGAGCTTTCGTACTTGTTCTGGACGCAAATGCGCGTGCTGGCTGATCATATCAACCACCATAAAGTCATTGCCCAGTCCGTGCATTTTAGTGAACTTAATTAACATTACTTAAACCTTTAACTCTTCCTTGCGTCTAAAACCACACATCTAAAAACCATGATTTTAAAACAATAACTCTAAAGCAATTTGATCTTCTATTGTTTCACGACGACGAACCAAATGAGATACATCCCCATCAACCATTACTTCAGCCGGGCGATTTCTACTATTATAATTTGAGCTCATAGCAAAACCATAAGCGCCAGCCGAACGAACAGCAAGCAGGTCACCAGGCTCCAGATTCAGCTCTCGATCTTTGCCTAAAAAGTCGCCCGTTTCACATACAGGGCCAACCAAATCATAAGTTTTCTTCTCGCCCGTTTCACGAGGCGTTGCCGGTATAATTTCTTGCCATGCTGAGTAAAGCGCAGGCCTTAGAAGGTCATTCATCGCACCATCAATAATGGCAAAGTTGTGCTCTTCAGTCGGCTTTAAGAATTCAACTCGCGTGAGCATAATGCCAGCATTCGCTGCAATAGATCGACCAGGCTCCATAATCAGAGCAAGGTCACGTCCCTTTAGCTTTTTCATCACTGCTGTTGCATATTCACTCGGCTCTGGTGGGGTTTCTTGATCATAACGAACGCCCAGTCCACCACCAATATCTAAATGCTTAAGTTCAATGCCCTGCTCTTTAAGCTGGTCAATTAGCGCTAACACTCGGTCTAAAGCATCCAAAAAGGGAGCAACTTCGGTTAACTGAGAGCCAATATGACAATCAACGCCTTTAATATCTAAATTAGGTAGCTCATTAGCTAAAGCGTACACTTCAGGGGCGCGCAGAATATCTATACCAAATTTATTTTCTTTGAGCCCTGTTGATATATAAGGGTGAGTGCCTGCATCAACATCCGGATTAACGCGCAATGATACAGGGGCAAGCTTATTCATCTCTCCCGCTACTTCATTAAGTCGGTGTAACTCAGCTTCAGACTCTACATTAAAACAGTGAACACCCACGTCTAAGGCGCGACGCATTTCATGGGCTTGCTTACCTACGCCTGAGAATACGCATTTGGCCGGGTCACCGCCCGCAGCGATTACACGCTCAAGCTCTCCGATAGAGACAATATCAAAACCTGAACCTAGCTTTGCTAGTACATTTAATACCGCAATATTAGAGTTAGCCTTTACCGCATAACACACTAAATGAGGATGATCGCCCAGCGCCTTATCGTAGGCATTATAGTGACGTTCAAATGTAGCCCTTGAATACACATAACAAGGGGTGCCAAACTCAGAGGCAATAGATTCAACAGGTACATCTTCGGCAAATAACTGCCCGTCTTTGTAATTAAAATAATCCATGGTCTTCTCAAAAAACGTATATTTACTTAGTAATTGTTTGCTCAGCCGAAGTTTTTTGCTCCGTCTTTTCGGGTTTTATAGTAGGTGCTTCATCCTGTGCAGGCTCTGATATGGGTAAATACAGCGGACCTTTTTGTCCACACCCTACCAACTGCCCCACGGCGACGACCAGCACAAAACTGAGTATCAAAACATTCAGGCGTTTCAACCGTTTTAGCCCTTGCGACATAGAAACTCACCCTTTATTTATTCATCATTAATCAGATATTGGTCAGTATACCCGTAAGCTAATTGAAACTCACAAAAATCATTAATTTTTTCCACTACGAACCAGCTGCCGTAACGCCCTATTAAGTGAAGCCTCAAGTGCCTGCTTATAATGCAGATACTGTACGGTTTGCAGATCGTTTTGATAATCATGCTGATCCAAGTCATGAGGGAGTCCAAGGTCAGTGATATAGCATGGGTAATCACCCCCTGATTTACGTTTGGCATGAATATAATGCGCCACAGCTGGGATCAATTGATCACCGTATTCCAACACGGAAAACTCTTGTTCATCACAATAAATATCAAACTCTAATTCGCCCCGACTATCACGATTAGCAATAGCCTGAATATCAACAAATAAAGCCACGGCCTGTGGCTCTAAGTTTACCTTCTTAACGGTAAACTTCTGAGGGGTTTTACCTTGTGTCAACTCACAAAATTCAAGACTGAGATCAAGACCAAGGTAAACAGCATCTACAGACTGATGCATTTGTCGTCGTTCCAATATAGAGCTCAAAAAGCGATAAAGAGGGATCAATAACGACTGTTGAGTATGAAACGGTGTGGTGTAAGTAAATAGCGACCCATACTCATCAACAATAAAGAGGTCAGCCTCTACATCATGAATGTGAAAGAAGACCTGAATTGTTTCTGGTTTTGATTTCTCAAAAACCAAGTTTAGTCTGGGCTGATCCAACAATGCATGGCTATCAAAAATAATAGGGGTATAAGTCAGTTGTGGCTGTTCAAGGTAATTAAGTAGCGCATCTAAGGTATCAAAACCCGTAAACCGGGGCTGTTGATTGAAAAACTGAATAACAAACAGGCGTCGATCCATCTCAATAACATAGCGAACAGGGTGAATGCCTGTAGCACCGAAAAACGCCTTAACCACATCGGCAAATAAATCATCCACACGACGAGCAATAGCCATGGCTCTATTGGGGCAAAAACATCGAACATCTAATTTTGGGAGCGGTTTATCTCCCACTTCAACCAAACTGGCCAGGTAGTTTTTTAAGCACTGAATAATCGTATCGCCTAATTCATAGCGATATACCGACAGCTCATGCCAGCTATTAATACTGATTTGATCCAGTGTTGTAACCAAGTTATCTCTTAGAGAGCTATACCCTAACGAATCATTACGATCACTCAGTTTATGCACCCCTTTAGCGCTAAACTCTGCCATGGGGTCAACCCCGACATTAACAAACAACAAGGTGTGAAGAGGGGAAGCGTTGTGGCGAAATTGCTCATGTGGCACTGCTGGCAAGGGGTATTGCGCAACTTGGTCAAAGGTAGAAATAATGCTCTGTAATTCGAACATCGTCATGGCACTATTACCCGGCACTAGACTAAGCCGGGTACTTCGGTTCGCAATACCATTAAAATAACACCATGCAATCAATTCAATAACACTGGTAGATCGCTTTAGAATAGGGTGAAAAGCCACATCATCGGAAGAGTCTAAGTTACGATACAATAACCAGCCATTTGCACCTCCTCCCAGAGACTGACTACTTTGGTGGTGAAACGCCAAATTGTCTTCTGCCAGCGACGGCGCTATTCCGGGGTTAATTAGCTCAACCTTTCCCGCTTTTCGCTGAAAAACAGCATAGAGCTTACGCCCTAATATAGCCATATCTTCAGCATTAATATGAGACTTCAAGCGATGAGTTCTGGCAAACTGAGATAAAAACCGATAGCTGTGTGTAAGCTCACTAACCACCGCTTTACGCTCTTTCATCACTTGAGGTACTTGCCACTGGTGACGGTTATCTAGCAACTTAAGTCGCTTTTCCGACCATCCCCAGGTATCCACCAACTTTGCCAGCGTTTTGCGCTGCCATGAAGCACGCTTTGAAGTTGGTTTTCCAGATAGTTTTTTACCCACTTTCAAATAAAAACTTCGTCGAATCAATTCTAAGCGTTCTAACTCATTTCGCTCTGTCAGATAATTCTCTAAACGCCTGTAAATCATCACATAAGGGTCAAGGTCATCTGCATCTAGCTCATCGTTATAGATAGCCAGTTTATATTCAAGACTCAGGTTTAATTTATTAGGCAGTTCCTGAGCATAAAGTTCTGTTAACAACAACTTAAGTACAGACTTATAAGGCGCGTCAATCCCCTTATACAACTGCCACATACCCGCACCTACAAATTCTTCTTTGGGGATGTGAGCAATACCGCCAAAATCAATCACATCTGATTCACGGATAAATCGTTTTTGAATTAGCAGTTGGGCAAACGTTTCATATTCATTTTCATCACAAACAGGAATCAGCCACCAAAGTGGATAACAGCCTGCAAGCAATACACTGGTGCGATAAAACTCATCAAGCAATAAAAAATGCTGTGCAGAACCACTGCTTTCTTTATCTACGCTAGTTTTTTGGTGGTGTCTGAAGTGATCAGCATCCATAAGAAAGAAATGAACTTCCAGCCCAGTGCTATCAGCCCACTCAGTGATCAACTCAGCCTTGGTCAGCAGTAATTTTTTTTCTGCGTCATTCAAACCAGGCCGATGACAAAGCCAGATATCAATATCACTACTATCAGACTGAGCAATAGTTCCTACACTCCCCATCATAAAGAGCGAAAGAATATCGGGCTGACGTCGTTTTTCAGTTTTATATTTAAACGTTCGGCTAAAACGCTGTGCGGACTGTAAAAGCGCTTTATCAGGTTCGTAGTTCGCAACCCCTCTAGGCGTGTCACGAGTTGAGTAACCAGGCAGCAAAGGGTGATTAACCTGAAAAAACAACGGCAATAAATCCAGAGTTGCCTGGTGGCGGATGGGTAATGCCTCTTGAGTGCGATTCAATCGACGCTGGTTAACTAATAAGAATCGATCACGCAGTATTTTCAGCAGCTTACGATCTACGCCTTCTCTATAATCTGGTTGGATAACTTTCTTTAGACCCATCGACCTTTAAATCCCACTTTCATAAATGGTAACCCTGTACCATAAATAGAAACCTTCCATAAACAAGGCTCTCATGATTTCTACTTCAATATCTGGTATAAATAGCACCGAATAAAAACAATCGCTAACTAAATCACAGATTATCTTAAAACATGCCAACCAAGCAATTCTGCGCATTTTTTGTAATCATTTGAGTAATTGCTCACAAAACAATCAGATAAAAGCAATTCCAGCATGACGCACATTGAAACAGCGTCTTTAATTTATGGTGGAGCAGTGCTTTTGAACAACTTGATATGACTTAAACAAAACCAGAGTTAAAGTTAGCTAAGGTTAGGCGAGTAGGCATGAAAATAATTAAAAAATTCGAGATTAGCCGTATACGTAATGACGATGCACCTGAAGCTAATGAGGTCAGCGAAACTGCCTCAGTGATAGTGAACAGTGATGATCATATTGTGCAACTCTGCCCGCTGGCCGAGAGCTGGTTCGGTTATAAAAGCCAAGATCTTACAGGTGAGCATATTAAAATGCTCGCTGCCTCGACCTTTGATTACCCCAAGCCAATACAGCAACACGAAATGATTCAAAATGGCAGAGTCATGACAGCCACATTTCGCCACAAAACCGGTTATTTTTTCCCTGGAACCGTCGTATTAAAAGACATAACAGGAGAGAATCAAGAAATTTTTCAACAACCTATTACTCCCTGGTCTCATACCGTTCCGGCTAATGAAAGTGCATTAGTTAGCGAAGACTCACTAACAGAACAATTCGAACTATTAGGGAAAATGGGGGGCTGGCAACTAGATGTCATAAGCAACCAAGTTAGCTGGACTGATGGCGTATATTCCATTTTTGCCATCGATAAAAAGGCTGACATAACACCCGAACATATTCTCTATTATTTTCACGATGCCCAGCAGCGCATAAGAGTTGCTTTTCGTCGCTGCCTTCTATCGGGTGAACCGTTTTCAATTGAGGCGGCGTTATTAAATGCTGACCAAAAATCTATTTGGGTGAGAATATCAGGAAAGGCCCACAAACAAGATGGGCAAGTCACTCAACTGTCGGGAACCATTCAAGACATCACTGAAATACGAAATGCCAAAGTTGAGCAAACTCAGCTAGGCGATTATCTGACCGGGGTATTAGAGGGCACAGAAGACCTAGTATTAGCGCTGGACAACGACCTGAAAGTTATCACCTTTAATAAAGCTTACCAGAAGCAATTCAAAGCTATTTTTGGTTTTCCCATTCATATGGGAGACTCGCTACCCGATAGTCTCAAAGCATTTCCAAATGAAAGAAAAATATACCAACGTTTATGGGAAAGAGCATTAGACAGAGATAATTTTTGTGTAGAAATGCCTTTAGCACAGCGCGAAGAAGACCTTCCTATTTATGAAATGCGCTTCAGCCGCATATCAGATAGCAAAGGCGAGCGTTTAGGTGCGGCTCATATTGCTCGTAATATCACCTCAAGAGTAAAGGTTCAGGAAAAGCTAAACTACCTGGCAAAACATGACCCTCTCACAGGTATATTTAACCGTCGAGAGTTCCAAAGCAGGCTCACCCGGTGCCTTAACAACGCACAACAAAGAGAGTCTATACACGCTCTACTTTATATGGATCTTGATCAATTCAAAGAGGTTAATGATCGCTGTGGGCACAGTGCAGGCGATGAAATTCTGCGTCAGGTCAGCCGCATCATTAATGAGAAAATACGCCAGAGAGATGCCTTCGCCCGTATAGGCGGAGATGAATTTGCTGCAATCTTAGAAAACTGCTCAACACCCGAGGCACACCGCGTCGCTGAAAATATTAGAGATGCCGTGGCTTCATACTGCTTTGAGTATGAAGAACAGACCTTTAAAATAGGCATTAGTATTGGCCTTGTCCCTATTACCAGTCACAGTGAAAATACTGAGCAACTAATTAAAATTGCTGACAGCACTTGCTACGCAGCCAAAGCAGCAGGTCGAAACAGGGTGCACAGTTATAATATTCACAAAGAAGCACGCAGAACTGAAATAAAGCAGTCAAAGCAACAAATTAAGATGATACAAAAAGCGATTCGAGGAGGGGAAAGCTTACAGTTAAGCTATCAACAAATCCGTCCGGTAAATAGCGCAGTATGGGGTGATTACTTTGAAGTACTGGCACGCATTCAAGATGGCGAAGGTAATGTTTGTATGCCGCCTCAATTTATCCCTATAGCTCAACGATTCGATATTATCAGAGAGTTCGATCAAGCAGTTATTTATAAGGTCATGCAATGGCTGGCGCAGCATAATGAACTGGAACATCGTCGTAAACTTTGCTCTATCAACCTTTCAGTTGAAAGCATGCTAGACTCCACATTGCCAAAATTCATACAACGACAACTCAAGCAATTTGGTCTGGAAACCGAAACGCTCTGCTTTGAGCTCGATGAACAATATGTAGTAGACAACCTTGATAAAGCTAAAGAGTTTGCCTTAAAGATAAAAGAAATTGGCTGCCAAACGGCTATCGACAAGGTAGGTAAAACCACAATGGGCTATCAATACCTTGCAGCCATTGAGGTTAATTACATCAAGATTGATGGCGAACTGATAAAATCAATGCATGAAGACCCTATAAAGCAGGTCATCGTAGAGAGTATCCAGAAAATCGCCAGCTTAACCGGCAAACAAACTATAGCAGGTAATGTAGAAGACCAAAGTGCACTCGGTGATATCAGGCGCATGGGCATTCACTTTGGACAAGGTTTTGGCATCGCCAGGCCGAAGCCTTTTGATGAGATGGTTGCTTAGAATAAGAGAAAACAATAAATAACAATGAATTTTAAGAGAATATAATAAATGAGAATTAGTAAACACGGAGCATTTAGTGGTCTATTGGCTTGCTCTCTGACAATGTCAGGCTGTAGTCAATTACAATCGAGTCAGGAAACCACTGAAACAACAAAAGCTAAAAATGTCATTATGATCATTGGTGATGGCATGGGACCACAACAGGTAGGGCTTTTGCTCTCCTACGCTCGACAGGCCCCAAACTCCGTCATCAAAGATAGAATAACCGCATTTGATCGTATTTCAAGCAATGGTCTAATGAGTATTTCAATGACCAATGCGAGTAATGTCTTAGTAACTGACTCTGCAGCATCAGCCACTCAACTCGCAACCGGTAAGTATTCAGGTTCTGAAATGATCGGTGCCGATAAAGATGGAAATACCGCCGAGACTATCCTGGAAAAAGCGAAAAGGATGGGGAAATCAACCGGATTAGTATCTGACACCCGCATTACCCATGCAACACCTGCTGGATTTGCAGCACACCAAAGCCACCGCAGTAAGGAAAATTCGATCGCTGTGGATATGCTTGATAATGATGTAGACGTGATGCTTTCTGGTGGCCTCCGTTACTGGATCCCTAAGGAGGCGAACGATAAACAATCTGATGCCCGCAAAGAATTGGAACAGCTGACTGAAGGTACAGTCAGAATTAAATCTAAGCGTAAAGACAGCCGTAACCTGATAAAAGAAGCACAGCAACAAGACTACGCATTAGCGTTTAATAAATCACAAATGGATAAAGCCGAAGGTAAAATACTAGGCCTGTTTGCTTATTCAGCACTGCCCGATGGGATTAAAGAAACGCAAACTAAAAATGATCCAAACCGTACAATCCCAACACTAAAAGAGATGTCTGCCAAAGCTATTGAATCACTATCGAATAACGACAATGGCTTCTTTTTAATGATCGAAGCGGGCCAAATTGACTGGGCTGCACATTATAACGACACCGGCACCACGCTACATGAGATGCTAAAAATAAATGAAACTCTGGAATACGTTCTGGACTGGGCAAAAGATCGCGACGATACTGTTGTTATTGTAACCGCCGACCACGAAACAGGCGGCTTCGGCTTCAGCTACTCTGCAAATGACCTGCCTCACAGCCGCGACCTACCCGGAGACGTATTTGAAGAGCAACAGTTCAAACCTGCTTTCAACTTTGGTGATGTATCGACGCTTGATAAACTTTACGCGCAAAAATCTAGTTATGCTGATATTTTCTACGGTCAATTTGACTCACTAGCAAAAGATCAACAAACACCAGAAAACCTTGCCAAAATCGTCAATGCAGAAACAGAGTTTGATATTACCGAAGAGCAGGCATCGCGTATACTTGCCACAGAAAACAATCGTTTTTATACCGAAGGGCATAAATACCTAAGTTCTAAAGTGGTTCCAAAAATGGGTGCCAACGATTCATTTTTTGTTTATCAAACTGATGACAACCGTCAAAATTTGTTAGCACGAGAAGTTGCAGAAGGGCAAAGCGTTGTTTGGGCAACCGGTACTCATACCAGTACCCCTGTTTTGGTTTTTGTTCAGGGCCCAGCTGACACGATAGCGCCATTTAACAAGGTTCTTCACCACACTCAGGTTGGACAGAAGGCAATTGATGCATTAGGAAACTAGTCCTAATGCATCAATTTATTTCCGCGCCATCGCTTAGGCGAGACTGAAAATTGTGACTGGACAGTACCGCTATCGGGCGACTATTGTCCAGACCCAGTGTCCTTAGATTTTCAGCCATATTATGCTGGCTGTCACCAATGGTGAGCTGTAACTGGTGAGCGAGGTAGGCCTTGTAATCTCCCCGTGCGTTCACAGAGGAACGTAAAATTTTATCGTTTAAGTGAGAATAGGTAGCGCCACTCAGTGCGGGGGCTTTTATGCCTAAATTCAACTTACCACTTAGGCGCATGATGTTGCCATCTTTCGAAAACGGTTTTTTTGCATGTGCGTGGTACTTGAAAAAAGGGGTCGCTTTCAAAGTTTTATCGGATTCGTTTTAGCATTGGACTGCGGTAAACGCCGATAACCATTGAGCAAATAACCACATAAGTAGAGGCATGCTAATATCAGCAGCGAGAAAGCCCCCTTCTCAAATAACAACAAGTTAAACTGTTCATACAACAGGTGACTGATCAAAGGTAAAGTCAGGCAGAAAATACCTATTGATGTTATTTTTCTCAGTACACTGACTTTCGGATCGTACTTCTGGTAGCGATCAATATCGTAAGGTTCCCAAGGGTCGCTCTGTGCTACATCTGCAGGCCGCCAGCCTGTCGGCATAAACCACAGTTTGATTTTATCAGTCCATTTTCGGGTACCAACCGCGTCTTTCCAAAGTCTGGCCCACCAATCAATATGGGCGTACAAGGGGTCCCAACTGCGATAGGGCTTACGCACACCAAAGACACAAGGTTCATCTTCACGCTCCGCGACCCAAGTTCCAAAGAGTTTGTCCCACAGCATGATGACGCCACCATGATTCTTATCTACATAAATAGGATTAACCGCATGATGTACACGGTGCGCAGACGGGGTATTGAGTATGCCTTCGATAAAAGGCACCCGACCAATCGCTTGAGTATGTACCCAGAACTGGAAAAATTTATTCAGTAAGAGCACCGTAGCGAAAACCTCAATTGGGCAGCCCATCAACGCCATAGGTATAAACACTGGAAAGTTCAAGGTATCCTGAAAAGCACCCTGCCGCAAAGCGACTGTAAAGTTGTATTCTTCACTTTGATGATGGGGTAAATGACCACTCCACATGAAATTTACACTATGGGCCAAACGGTGTCCCCAATAGTAGAAAAAGTCATAGACGAAGAAAAATATAATCCACGTTAAACTAGAGCCCATGTCCCAGTCTATCAGGCCAAACTTGCGAGACATGAAGTCAAAGAACAAGAACAGCCCGCCTTTGGTAAACAACTCAAATATCAAGGTGACAATGCCACAACTCAGGTTGGTTAAGCAGTCATTTATGCGTAACTTATTGTTATTTTTGCGCCATAATAAAAGTGATTCCAGAGTAATAAACACCAGAAAAAACGGGATAGAAAATGCTACGTAATGGTCTACCATTTGCCTATCTCTCCGTTGTTATGGTTTTGCTATAATGCTGTTATATAAAACTTACACTCTTTGAGCGAAACAACTTGTCAAATTACGCCATAGTATTGTTATATAATGTCGTTTCCTGCTATTTTTAATCATTTACCTTTGCAACCTATACTATCACTGCATTAAGGGCGGTCAGTTAAATGGGAGTTTTATTAGCTAGCAGTGCTTCGTTCTGGCTTAAATTACAGCACCATGTATGGCTAAATATAACTTGCGTTTACTCGTCTTCATATCCATTCATCAAACCCTCTGCCAGAAAATCTACCAGCATTCGAATTTTTGAAGATAAATGACGGTTATGTGGATATAAGGCCCAAATGCCTTCTTCTGCTTCACGGTAATTATCCAGCATCGTAATCAGTTGCCCATTTTCAATATATGACTGCACATAATAATCTGGTAGTTGAATGATACCGATCCCCTTTAAGGCGGCATCAACTAACCCGTAACCGCTATTGCAACGAATATTACCCGATACCCGAATATTTTTTTCCTTGCCAGATTCCTGAAAACGCCATAAATCAATGGTACCCCGCAAGCAGTTATGGCTTGCAAGCTCAGATAGCGAGTGAGGCACCCCATAGGTATTAATATAGGCCGCTGATGCACACACATATTGTGTACGGCTAGCCAATTTTTTTGCCATCATGGTTGAATCGCTTAACCGTCCAAGGCGGATAGCCAGGTCATACCCTTCGTCTACTAAATCAACGGTTTGGTTCGTTAGGTTGATGTTAACTTCAAGCTCTGGGTACAGTTTCACAAAGTCATTTACTAAAGGAACAATACTGTCTTCACCATAGGTAACAGGTGCTGTTAACTTTATTTTTCCCCGTGGTTTACTCTGCAAGTTTGTAATGGCACGCTCAGCATCCTCTAAACCGTCCAGAATACTACGACAATGTTGATAATAAACGTCACCCACCTCGGTTAATGAAACCTTTCGTGTTGTTCTATATAGCAGTTTGGCCTCAAGTCGGTCTTCTAAAGCACTGACTTGCCGGCTGACCTGCGCTGTTGATATCCCGAGTCGTTTGGCCGCTGCTGTAAAGCTCTCTGTTTCTGCTACAGCCGTAAATTCACTAACACCATCCCATAAAAACATTATTACTCTCCAGTAAAAGTTAATTACAGTTTAGGTGTATTATCATTAAATTAGAAATAACTATAATTAACTTCATCCCGTGGTAGTTCTGGTGACCTATACTAAATTGCACCTGACCACAAAACGCCAATTGAAAGGAGTTTATAGAATGTCTGAACAATTTATTA
>ENA-ORXI01002695-ORXI01002695.1-sediment-metagenome-genome-assembly--contig:-NODE-2695-length-12572-cov-24.098199_pt1 | contig 12572 bp, 10 predicted proteins | sample MGYA00237861_ERZ511468 | MGnify/ENA primary metagenome ERZ511468 (study PRJEB26299, sample SAMN06266213) | sediment metagenome | isolation source: Hudson Canyon methane seep mesocosm | place... | reverse complement strand
CGCCTATTTCAGCGTCTTGCTGTCAACAAAAATCAGCAGCTTATAAATTCCGCATCCGTGACCGCGCGAAGTATATTTTACAAAAAAATTAGTCTTCCCATTCCAACTCAGCAAATGCAGTCGTTACATTTCTTTTGTGAAACTGATCAAATAGTTTCCATTTGGATTTTTCTGAAATGCCTACTTTTTCAATCGCCTGTTCAATAAACTGGCCTTTCGCTATCATGTCCCGAATTTGCGTTAATAACAGCTGTAAATAATCTTTTTCAGCTTGCATACTTTTTGGCCAATCGGTAACCACAGGGCCATGTCCAGGAATAACGTATTTATAAACATTATTTTCCATTCGTTTTAATTCCTTAAGCCAGCCTTTTAAACTGCCATCAATCACGGGTAAATGTTCTATAAATAATAAATCAGACATCCACAGCGTATTCGTTTGCTTGTCTAAAACCGTTAAATCATTATCAGTATGCGCTGTTGGGTGGGCGGTTAACATGAGTTTTCTTTTGCCCAAATCAATGATCATATGTTTTCTAACCGCTTTATCGGGTGGGATAAGGTGTTTAGCCGTTAATTGGATATCTAATTGCTCAGCGGCTTTATTTATATAATACTCACCTCGGGTTGCCATGGCTCTGGCTAATTTTGTATGACCAATAAATTTAACACCGGGCTGTTTAAAAGCGATATTGCCATAAATATGATCAGGGTGAACATGCGTGTTTATCACATAACAAACGGGGGTCTCAGTGGTTTTTTCTATGGCTTTCTTTAAGGCATAACCTTGTTCAGGGTTTCCGCCTGTGTCTATAACGGCTACACACCTTTCACCAACAATAAACCCGATATTGGCAATAGCACCATGATTAATCTTATCGGGCAATTGGTGTTGACCAAAATGAACGTAAATACCAGGTGCCACTTCTGAAACAGTCAACTCAGCACTTGCCATGGCGTTGTATGAAATTAACGCACTGATCAATAATAAGATTTTCAAATCGCCCCCTATAAGGTAGCTGGCAATAAATAGCCCACCCAGATTGCGCAGGATTTTTGTTTACCTTCAAGGCGCAACGTAGGGCGCATAGCAAGCTATGTTACCAAAGTTGCAACGCAGAAGGTAGACAAAAAGACCAGCAAGATGGGTGGGCTATTTGTTGTCAGTTGCCTAAGTCATACATAAATTAATAAATGTTTTGGTTACTCTGGATTGCACTATCTGTTTAGGTGCAATTATATTCAGATGCCAAAACAAGCCCTGCGGTGGGTTTATTCTTCTTGCAACCAGACCTTCTCGTTCATTACGCAATGCTTGCGAAGATGAGAAACCGATGCCCATGCCTGCTCTAACTGCTTCTTTTACCCCAGAGACGCCCGTTACTTCAATATAAACAGGTGCAACTATCCCTGCTTCAAGCAATGCTTTTTCTACCACTCTTCTAGCACCTGAGCCAGACTCTCTCCAAATCACCTGATGCTCAGCAAACACCTCTAACGGCACACTTTCAGGGTATTGTTTTGCCAAAACATGATCTTCCGGCAAAACCAAAACAATTTCATCATCTTGCCAGGGAATGACTTCATAGTTAAACGGTAAATTACTGATCTCAACTGGCCCTTCTACAAAGCCGAGATCGAAATCAGATACTTTCTCGATAATTTCAACCGTATCACTGGTTTCCATAGATACCTGAACACCCGCATGTTGCGTTTGTAATTGAACAACTAGTCCCGGTAAATAATAACTGGCAATCGTCATAGTGGAGACTATTCGCAAACGCCCCGCATTAACTTGCTTTAAGCTAAAAACGTAATCATTGGCATGTTTTAAATTTTTTTCCAGTAACTTTGCAAAGTTAAGCAAACCGTCACCCGCGGGTGTTAATTCGATTTGATGCCCTTTCCTTTGATATAAAGGTTCTCCCACAAAGTCTTGAAGCAACTTCAATTGTCCTGAAACGGCTGGCTGGCCTAAATGTAAAACTTCTGCCGTTTTTGTAATGCTTTTTAAGCGAGCAACTACAGCAAACGTCAATAGATGATTTGGGTTCAAAAGCATTCCTGACAAGTTTGGTACACAAACAGTATACTTATCTATATGTCTACAGCAAGCAAATAAATAACTATTATCATTTTAACTGATATTACTTTTAAAAAATGATGACTTGATAAGAAGTCATCAATTACGGTAAAGTCTGGCTGTTTATCAATTGCTAATGCAATAAAAGCTGACTGGATAAATCCAAACAAATTATTTGAGGAAATACGTGTGGCAGTAATTAAAATTTCACCTGATCAAATCAAAAGGAAAAAACGTAGTGGCCCTAAAGGTCATGCGGTTAACCTGACGGCTTTAGAAGAAGTTAATGCCTTATTAGGTGATGAGTCGCGACAAAGAGATTTGCTGATTGAACATTTACATAAAATACAAGATCAGTACCAGCACATTTCCTCTAAACATCTTGTCGCTTTAGCGCATGAGATGAATTTATCCCCGGCTGAAGTTTTTGAAGTGGCTTCTTTTTATCATCATTTTGATGTGGTTAAAGAAGGCCAAACAGCCCCACCTGCTCTTACGGTACGCGTCTGTGAATCGGTGTCTTGTGAAATGGCTGGCGCACACCCTCTGATTGATGCCTTAGAAAATGGCCTAAGTGATAAGGTTCGTGTCCAAAAAGTTCCTTGTGTAGGTCGCTGCCAACATGCACCTGTTGCAGTGGTTGGTCAAAACCCTATTCATCAGGCCACAGCAGAGACAGTGACTGCTGCAGTAGAAAATAACGAAATTAAAGACACCATGACTAATTATATTAGTATGGAAGCTTATCAAGCTGATGGTGGTTATCAAACGCTTAAAAAAGTGCTTGAAGGAAAAATGAGCACTGAGTCCATAATGAAAAAAATGGAAGATTCAGGGCTTCGTGGCTTGGGTGGTGCTGGTTTTCCAGCCGGTCGTAAATGGCGTATCGTTAATGGTTTTGAAGCACCAAGGATGATGGCTGTTAATATTGACGAAGGCGAGCCAGGCACCTTTAAAGATAGACATTATTTAGAACAAGATCCTCACCGTTTCCTTGAAGGTATGTTGATTGCCGCATTAACCGTTGGTTGCGATGCTATTTATATCTACTTACGTGATGAATATGCGGGCTGTAGAGAAGCCTTAACCAAAGAAATTGCCAATTTAGAAAACAATCCCCCGTCTTCCGTCTACAAAATGCCGCCTATTTATTTACGTCGTGGTGCGGGTGCTTATATTTGTGGTGAAGAGTCTGCGATGGTTGAGTCTATCGAAGGCAAACGCGGTATGCCTCGCTTAAGACCTCCATTTTTAGCTGAAGTCGGCTTATTTGGACGACCTACCCTTGAACACAATATGGAATCCGTTTATTGGGTCAGAGATATTGTTGAAAAAGGTCCTGACTGGTTTTCTTCACACGGTAGACATGAACGCAAAGGTTTACGCTCATTTTCAATTTCCGGTCGTGTTAATAAGCCAGGTGTTCATTTAGCGCCTGCCGGCATCACCATGCGTGAATTGATTGAAGAATATTGTGAAGGTATGCAAGACGGTCATGAGTTTTATGGCTATTTTCCAGGCGGAGCATCCGGTGGAATGTTACCTGAGTCCATGGCTGATATTCCCATGGATTTTGATACCTTAAACCAATATGGCTGTTTTATTGGTTCAGCTGCTGTGATTGTTTTTTCCAATCAAGACAGTGCTAAGCAGTTAGCTTTAAATGCCATGAAGTTTTTTGAAGAAGAATCCTGCGGACAATGTACGCCTTGTCGAGTTGGGACAGCTAAAGCAGCAACCCTTATGGAACAAAAGGAATGGAATACTGAATTACTGGAAGAATTAGCTTCAGTGATGGTTGATGCATCCATTTGCGGTTTAGGCCAGGCGGCTCCCAACCCGATGCGCTGTGTTATTAAATACTTTCCAGACGAATTATAATAAGGAGATTAAACCATGGCTGCAAATCAAGAAACTATGAATAAAGCAACTATCGACTTTACACTGGATGGTAAAGAAGTCTCAGCACTGGATGGTGAAACGCTGATTCAAACAGCACAGCGATTAGGTACGGAAATACCTCATTTGTGTTACAAGGAAGGCTTACGTGCCGATGGTAACTGTCGAGCCTGTGTGGTTGAGATTGAGGGCGAAAGAACATTAGCCCCTTCCTGCTGCCGTGCTGCTACGCCTGGCATGAAAGTACAAACGAGTAGTGATAGAGCGCTTAAGTCTCAAAAAATGGTATTAGAGTTATTAAAATCTGATATGCCAGAGCAAAAAGAATCGCCTTATAAACTCGATTCTGAACTCGATCAATGGGTTAAAAAGTTGAATGTAGGCGAACCTCGCTTTGAGGCTCGTACACAGCCAGCGGCAGACTTATCTCATCCGGCGATTGCCGTTAACATGGATGCCTGTATTCAGTGTACTCGCTGTTTACGTGCCTGCCGTGAAGAACAAATGAATGATGTCATTGGTTATGCTAACCGTGGCTCGCATTCGGAAATTGTTTTTGATATTGCTGACCCTATGGCAGCGAGTAGTTGTGTGGCTTGTGGTGAATGCGTACAAGCATGTCCTACTGGTGCATTAATGCCAGCTAATAATGTAGCTCTGGAAGTCGCTGATAAAACGGTTGACTCAACCTGTCCTTATTGTGGTGTCGGTTGTTTAATTAAATATCACGTTAAAGACGATAAAATTTTATACACCGAAGGTAGAGATGGTGATACTAACCATTTCCGTCTTTGTGTCAAAGGCCGTTATGGCTTTAATTATATTCATAACCCTTTACGATTAACAAAACCTCTAATCAGGCGAGAAGGTGTTGCCAAAACCACTGAATTACTAGACCCTAATGATTTAGATAAAGTATTTCGTGAAGCCAGCTGGGATGAAGCATTAGATTTTGCTGCGGGTGGATTGAAAAAAATTCGTGATACTCAAGGTAAAAAAGCACTGGCCGGTTTAGGTTCTGCTAAAGGCAGTAACGAAGAGGCTTATTTATTCCAAAAACTAGTGCGTACTGGCTTTGGTTCTAATAATGTCGATCACTGTACTCGTCTATGTCATGCATCATCGGTTGTCGCTCTTTTAGAAGGTCTGGGTTCTGGTGCGGTATCTAACCCCGTTGAAGATGTTAAAAAAGCTGAAGTTATTATCATTATTGGTTCTAACCCAACAGTAAATCATCCTGTGGGCGCTACATTCATGAAGAATGCAGCTAAAAATGGTACTAAAATCATTTTAATGGATCCTAATCGTACAGATATTGCAAAATATGCCAGCCATTCATTGCAATTCCGTCCTGATACGGATGTTGCCATGCTTAACAGCATTATGCATGTCATTCTTGATGAAGGTTTACAAGACGATAAATTCATTAAGCAGCGTACCGAAGACTTCGATCAAATGCGTGCGCATTTAAAAGAATACAGCCCAGAAAAAGTTGCACCTATTTGTGGAATAGATGCAAATACCTTACGTGAAGTGGCTCGACTTTATGCCAACTCTAAAGGCTCTATGATTTTATGGGGCATGGGTGTTTCACAACATATTCATGGTACTGATAACTCACGTTGTCTTATTGCTTTGGCATTAATGACCGGTCAAATTGGTAAACCTGGTTCTGGCTTACATCCATTGCGTGGTCAAAACAATGTACAAGGCGCATCTGATGTAGGGCTAATCCCAATGGTTTATCCCGATTATCAACCTGTGACCGACCCTGCCAACCAAGCTAAGTTTGAAAAGCTATGGGGCGTAGAGCTTGATCCAAATCCAGGATTAACTACTGTTGAAATGATTCATGCCATATTAAAAGATGAAGTTTATGGTATGTTTGTGCAAGGTGAAAACCCTGCCATGTCAGATCCTAACCAGAATCATGCCCGTAAAGCATTTGCAGCCTTAGAACATTTGGTTGTACAAGATATTTTCCTAACCGAAACGGCTGGCTTTGCAGATGTTATTTTACCTGCTTCTGCATTTTACGAAAAAAATGGTACCTTTTCTAACACAGACCGACGTGTACAAATGGGCCGCCAAGCGGTGACACCTCCCGGCGAAGCACAGCAAGATTTGTGGATTCTGCAAGAAATTGCTAATCGTTTAGGTTGTGGCTGGAAATATAACGGCCCAGAGGATGTCTTTAATGAAATGCGTCTCGCTATGGAAAGCATTGCGGGTATGACCTGGGAAAGACTGGATAATGAAGACTCTTTAACTTATCCACTTGAAAATGTCGGTGATCCTGGCGAACCCGTCATATTTATTGAAGATTTCCCAACTGAAACAGGTAAAGGACGTTTTGTACCGGCTAATTATGTACACGCCGATGAAATGCCAGATAATGAATACCCTTTGATTTTCATTACAGGTCGTCAGCTTGAACATTGGCATACAGGCAGTATGACCAGACATTCACCAACACTTGATGCGATTGAGCCAGATCCAGTGGTAGCGATTCATCCTGAAGACTTAAATAACTTGGCGATTGAACCCGGAGATTTAATTACTATTGAATCAAGACGTGGAAAAATCACAGCCTATGCCCGTGCCGATATTGGTATTCAGCGTGGTTCTATGTTTATGGCTTTTTGTTACAACGAAGCCAGTGCTAACTTAATTACTAATGAAGCCTTAGATCCGTTTGCAAAAATTCCAGAATTCAAGTTCTGTGCAGTTAAAGCCAGTGCCGGTGGAGAGATTGGGGTAAGGATTAATTAATCTACAACAATTGATTATTGTCCAAGGATGGACTGATTAATTTTAGGAGCACGGTAGGTCCGATTAGCGAAGCGTAATCGGACGCATATTATTCGCCATCAACAGAAATATTTATATCGCCGCACCAATTCGGTAAATAAATGCCTTGATCGACATAACGATGAAAAGTGGAATAAGGCCAATCCGCAACATTTTTTACATGACTATGCTTCACGGGGTTCACATGAACATAATCCACATGGCGTTGATAATCCAAATCATCACGAATGACATGCTCCCAATAGTGCCGCTGCCATATTCCTCGTTCTCCAGCTGCTCTCCTCACCTTTGAGCGTCGTTCGGTTTTCGGTAAGGCGCGCGAAAATCCGCTTTTGATTAAACGCCAGCGCATACTGAAATCGCTGTCACCGGGTGGCAATGTCCAAACACAATGCAAATGTTCTGGTAAAACAACCCAGGCATTAATTTGAAAGGGATGGCGTTTACGAACCTGTCGTACCGTATCACGTAGCAGGTTTATTTCTCGAGTTAATAAGTCGTTATCATGGCGTTGCAAAAGGTTAACGGTAAAAAAATACGTCCCTCCAGGTATAAATGCACGTCGATAGTTGGGCATGATTTTTTATCATTTTTTAAAATGCGGGTGTTAGCATGATAGCATGCGTCCGATTACGCTTCGCTAATCGGACCTACCGTGCTACGCCATGAAAACGCAAAAGCCATGATTTTAAGCGACTATCGTAAGCATTATCATTTTGTACATGGTAGGCACCTTTAACTATCTGGCCTTTACTGATATTGACAGTTTCGTGAGAAATGTTTTCAGCATGACAAAATGCATCATAGGTTGGGTTGCTATCACTGACTAATAAAGTAGGTCCGATTAGCGAAGCGTAATCGGACGCATGTTATTCGCCATCAACAGAAATATTTATATCGCCGCACCAATTCGGTAAATAAATGCCTTGATCGACATAACGATGAAAAGTGGAATAAGGCCAATCCGCAACATTTTTTACATGACTATGCTTCACGGGGTTCACATGAACATAATCCACATGGCGTTGATAATCCAAATCATCACGAATGACATGCTCCCAATAGTGCCGCTGCCATATTCCTCGTTCTCCAGCTGCTCTCCTCACCTTTGAGCGTCGTTCGGTTTTCGGTAAGGCGCGCGAAAATCCGCTTTTGATTAAACGCCAGCGCATACTGAAATCGCTGTCACCGGGTGGCAATGTCCAAACACAATGCAAATGTTCTGGTAAAACAACCCAGGCATTAATTTGAAAGGGATGGCGTTTACGAACCTGTCGTACCGTATCACGTAGCAGGTTTATTTCTCGAGTTAATAAGTCGTTATCATGGCGTTGCAAAAGGTTAACGGTAAAAAAATACGTCCCTCCAGGTATAAATGCACGTCGATAGTTGGGCATGATTTTTTATCATTTTTTAAAATGCGGGTGTTAGCATGATAGCATGCGTCCGATTACGCTTCGCTAATCGGACCTACCGTGCTATGCCATCAATTTTTGAAATTCTGTTTCTGAAATAATATCTCGATTATCATCCACTTGGTCAAGATAAACCAGTCCATTCAGATGATCATACTCATGTTGAAAAACACGGGCTATAAAGTCATCAGCCAATAGTGTTTGCTGTTTTCCCTGCTGATCTAAATAAGTGATTTTAATTTTGGTATATCTGGAAACTAAAGCCCTAATACCAGGAATACTTAAACACCCTTCCCAGTCTTTGTGCTTTTCTTCAGACAACACTTCAAACTCAGGATTAATCATCACCACAGGATCCATTTCTGGTGCTAAGGGATAACGTTTTGAAGGTTTTGATGCAATGATAATAATTGCAAACGATTGAAATATTTGTGGCGCCGCCAGTCCAACACCATTGGTTTGAGATAAGGCGAGTTGCATATCTTTTATAAGATCATCCACTCCAGCCAATCTATCCAACTCAATTTTTTGCGCTTTCTGCCTTAAAACAGAATGACCTAACTGGGCAATTGCTAATTCTTCTTTCATAGACCACTCCTTGAGTTTAAAAATCGCCATCCATGGCAATCATTGGCACGTTTAATTAACGCACTAACTTAAACATAACTTTTGCAGCGCCGCATTTTGGGCATTCCCAATCAGCAGGTACATCAGCCCAAGCAGTTCCAGGCTTAATTCCGCTTTTTGGCTCGCCTTTATCTTCATCATAGATATGTCCACACGTTTTACATTTATACTTAGCCATCTTATATCTCCTTAATTTCATTATAAAAAACATGGTAAAGAACACCTAAACCATGGCAGATTGTAACCTAAAATAATGCGTTACAACAAAGCTTGTTATTAAAAAACAAAGTCTGAAAGCTAAAAATTAATAAAAGTGTTTTTTCCGTTAACAAATACGCGGCAATTGCTCACCACTAAAAAGATCCAATACTCGACTAATACCCATGGCTGTTTCAAGACTTACCATGCCTTTGTTATGTTTATCGGTCACTTTACCAATGACACATGCTTGTTTACCTAATTCATGCTGATGCAAACAATTCAGCACTTTTTCGCTATCCGCCTCTGCAACAAATAATACAAAGCAGCCCTCATTGGCGATATATAAAGGGTCAAAGCCTAATATCTCACAGGCACTTTTTACATCGTCTTGTATCGGCAATGAGGTTTCATTAATTTCAAAATGATATTTCGATGCGGTGGCCAATTCTATAAGGCCACTTGCCAGACCGCCCCGGGTTAAATCTCGCATACAATGTGGATGAAGGCCTGCATTAATCATATCTTGAACCAAACCTGACAAATCAGCACAATCACTTTGGATGGAATTTTCAAAATCAATACCTTCCCGTTCCAGCATAATGGCAATACCATGACGTGCTAAATCACTGTTTATAATAATGTGGTCACCTGTTTGAATGCTGCTTGCTTGTATTGACACTTCCTCGGGTATCAAACCAATTCCAGCAGTATTAATAAACAGTCCATCACCTTTTCCTTTATCGACTACTTTAGTATCGCCAGTAACAATATGGACCCCTGCCTGCTTTGCGGTTTGTTGCATAGACAGCAATATCTGTTGCAAGTCTTTAATAGCAAATCCTTCTTCAATAATCAAAGAACAAGTGATATATAAAGGTTTAGCGCCACTCATGGCAAGGTCATTCAAGGTGCCACATACCGCTAGCTTTCCTATATCCCCCCCCGAAAAAAACAGCGGTTTAATCACATAGGAATCTGTCGTAAAAGCTAAGCGGGAACCATTAACATTAAGCACTGCACTGTCGTGCTTTTGATTAAGAATATCGTTACTAAAAGTCGGTTGAATAATACTATCAATTAACTGTTGCATCATTCGCCCTCCTCCCCCATGAGCCATCACGATCTGTTCATATTGGTGGGGTAAAGGACAGTTTAGATTTATTTCAGACATGATGAGACCGGTAACGATAATAAGCTGCACAAGCGCCTTCTGATGACACCATAGTGGCACCTAATGGGTGTTCAGGCGTACAGGATTTAGAGAATTCGGGACAGGCATCGGGCTTTAATAGCCCTTGTAACACTTCCCCACTACGGCAGTTTTTGGGTTCTTGTGTATTAATGGATGCCACGGAAAAACGCTGTTCAGCATTCCAGTGCGCATAATCAGCTGATAACGCCAAACCACTTTGCGGGATTTGACCTAAGCCACGCCACTGTTGATCAACAACCGTAAATACTTGTTGCAATAATCGTTGAGCGGGCTGATTACCCTGCTGACTGACTACGCGGCTATATTGATTTTCAACCTCGTTACGCCCTTCTTCTAACTGTTTAATACACAGATAGAGTCCTTGTAAAATATCAACCGGTTCAAAACCAGTGATAACTATGGGGATTTGGTATTGTTCAACCAGCGGTATATATTCATGATAGCCCATAATAGTACAAACATGCCCCGCCCCTAAAAAACCTTGAACCGTATTGTTTTTTGAGCTTAACAACGCCTTCATTACCGGTGGAACACGAACATGACAAACCAGTACCGAGAAATTATCACAGTTTAATTGTTTGGCTTGATGCACTGCCAAAGCAACAGTAGGGGCTGTTGTTTCAAACCCTACTGCAAAGAATACAACCTGTTTTTGTTGATTTTCCTGAGCCAGTTTTAAGGCGTCCAAGGGTGAATAAACGATGCGAATATCTGCACCTTGCGCTTTTAATCCCAGTAAATCCTGTTCTGAACCCGGCACTCTTAACATATCACCAAAAGAGCAGAAAATAACATTGGCTTGTTTCGCTATTTCCAGAGCTTTATCTATATACTGCAAGGGAGTGACGCAGACGGGGCAACCTGGCCCGTGAATAAGATTGATACTCTCAGGAATTAATTGATCGATCCCATGCTTAATAATGCTATGCGTTTGTCCGCCACACACTTCCATAATATTCCAGGGTTGTGTAGTGACTTTTTCAATAGCATTCAATAGTTTTTTTGCTGTTTTTGGATCTCTGTATTCATCGACAAACTTCACAGCTCTGCCTCAAGTTTATCAAGTTCCTGAAATGCTTTTAAACTTTCTCTGGCATCTTCCTCGTCAATGATAGAAAGTGCAAAACCCGCATGTACTATCACATAGTCATTTAACTTAGCCTCTGGCAGATAAGCTAAACTAATTTCTTTTTTAATACCAGAAAAGTCAATTACCCCTAGCTTAGAAAGATCATCCTCTCCAGAAATTTTTACAACTTTTCCAGGAACTGCTAAACACATACACTTATCCTATTATTGCTTTGTAATACAATTGTCCCAATGCCAAACCACCATCATTGGGGGGTATCTTTTCATGAGTATAAACGGTAAACCCAGCTGATTTTAACCTTTCAACACATGTTTCTGTCAAATAGGCATTTTGGAAACAGCCGCCACTTAAAACTATGGTGTTTTGCTGGCCCCGTTTTGCAATTTGTAGCATGACTTCAGCCAGAGTGTTATGAAACTTTGCCGCTATCACCGCTTTATTTTGCTGGTCAATATCTGAGATCAATGCGCTAATCATATCCTGCCAATCAATCTTAAGACATGGACCTTCAATCAAATTGACCGGGTAAACATCATCACATTGAATACTACTGGCTAGTTGTTCCAAACTGATGGCTGCTTGCCCCTCGAACTGATTAATATGACACACGCCCAACAAACTAGCTACCGCATCAAATAATCTGCCAATACTGGAAGTATAAGGTGTATTAAGTTTTTTATTTAAACTTTGCAGACATAGAGAAAGTTCTTGTTGAGTAAACGCTGACAAAAATCTTAGTTTATTATCTGATATAAGACTGGGGTCTAATTCATACAGCAACCCTAAAGCGGAACGTCTAGGTTCATTTGCTGCTTTATCTCCCCCCACTAAGGGAAACTGCCGAATACTGGCAAAGTGTTGAATGTTTTTTTCTGCCACTAAAAAACACTCGCCCCCCCAAATCGTATGATCAATGCCTAAACCAGTGCCGTCCCAGGAAAAACCCAATACAGGTGATTGTATATCATGCTCAGCCATACACGATAAAACATGCGCCTGATGATGCTGTATTGCGACTGTTTTTTTAGCGTAATGACTAGCGACAATACTACTGTGATAATCAGGATGTAAATCATGAATGACCGAACGAGGAGATACACCATAAAAACCCTGCAAATCATCAACAGTCTGCTTATATTGCTGTTGTGAATTCATTGTGTTTAAATCACCTAAATGCTGACTTAAAATCAGCTGTTTACCCTGACTAATAGCCAGCGTACTTTTCATTTGTCC
>ENA-ORXI01002694-ORXI01002694.1-sediment-metagenome-genome-assembly--contig:-NODE-2694-length-12575-cov-3.373100_pt1 | contig 12575 bp, 11 predicted proteins | sample MGYA00237861_ERZ511468 | MGnify/ENA primary metagenome ERZ511468 (study PRJEB26299, sample SAMN06266213) | sediment metagenome | isolation source: Hudson Canyon methane seep mesocosm | place... | reverse complement strand
GAGATATCTTGATATTGTTCAATAACAACTTTTCCATTTCTTACAACGATTAAGCCCTGGGTACTGAAGTCATCGTCAAAAACATACTCCAGAGCTTTTTTTAATTTATCTGAATCCATTCCTTCTTCCTGAGGGGAGCTAAAAGACCAAGAAAAGAGTGAGATCTCCTTGCTGTTAAGAGTAGCTATTTCATTTGAAGAACCACTATTTCCACATCCATTTAAAAGAAAACTTAATATAAATAGATTTCTAAAACTCTTTTTCAAGTCTTTCTTAATCATTAAAAAGAAATTATGAAGCATTTATATAACTTTTTTTAAACTTCGAAGTTGTGTAACAAATTGTTCTATTTCTTTTCTAGAACGCAACCTAACAAACTTGATATGCAAATACTCTGGGTTTTTGGAGTCAATTAAGTAATACTTTCGTTTTGGAAAAAAATTAGAAAGTCCCCACCAAATTACTGAGTCACGTGTAAAAAACTGTCTCCAAAAAGTTTCTTTATTGCCAGCCCACAATTCCTTACCAGTAAAGATTCTAAATAAAGTCCTTCTTATTAATCTGAAAAAAACAATATGAAAGGGCAAATCCAAATAAACTACCATTTGGCACTGCTTCCATTTGATATGGCGTGTTCTTGAGTAATTCCCATCTAAAACCCAATTATCAGAAGATAAATGTTCTAGTAAATTAGGAAATAATTCTTCATCAGTTGACTCAGTCCAATTACTCTTCCAAGCTAATGCTTCTAATTCAACATAAGGTATATTTAACTTTTGTGCTACTTGTTTAGAGAAAAAGCTTTTACCACTGCCAGCTGTTCCGATTACATTTATTCTCATTCCCAATCGCTAACTTAATGGATTTTGTCAAATTGCCAGACTGTGTGTTCATCAACCTCCCCTCTCTTGAGTTTGAGAGTAAAGTATTGTCCTTTTAACCATGTCGAATATTGATTCAAACAAAATTCACTGTCTACACGTCCGCCATTACCGCCGGCTATTACAAATTTAGCACTCTGGGGGTCAGCCAAGTCCACAACTAGACGATAAGCAGGACCATGATAGACTCTGCAAGGCACCTCACTTTCATTGGTCTTTCCAGGTCCTTTACCCATATGCATAGCCATCCCCAGTGTTGTAGGACTTCCCCCTATTTCGTCAGGCCCTAACTTAAGGTTTTCCCAAGCTGGGTAATTATTGAGACTATGTTGAAACTGAATCTTGTGCAGATCTCCCCATCGCCACTTTGAATAATCATTTCCAAGTGACAGCTTGACTAGATCTACAACTGTTTTCATTTCTTCTTGGATTGTAGTCTTTAGTAATTCTTCATGCTCCTTCCAAGCTGTTGTAGAGTTAATAAAAGAACTTATATCGAAACGGTTTAATCCAGGTGCTCCTAAAGGCAACAGATTAATCAGCTCATCCTTTAAGACCTTGTACATGTATTTTCGTTGCCAAAACCTGTCTAAAAAAGGGTAATACAGGCAAGCTCCTCTAGATTCTGTGCTCGAACTACAATCCCACTCATTAAGCAATTTTGCAGCAAGCCTAACCTCTTTGTCTTTACTTTCCTGAAGTATCTTAATTAGGTCAGGCAACACTTCATTGGCACGCAGGTCATATAAATCCAACTGCATTGAACAAAAATCTTCAACTGAGAACTTCTTCTTTTTACCTAACAATTCCCTTATACGATCCGCTCGAGCGTTGTGTGTTGGGAAATTATGGATATAAAATTCCCCAGTTTCTCCCATCGTGTCGTTATTCGCAGTCAAAGCAAACCCGTTAGAGGGATTTTTCTCGACCAAGAGCTGTTCTGAATTAGCAAGTGGGAAGTCGTATTTCTCTTTCCATCCTGCTAAGGGTACCGAACCTGTTACTCCTTTTCGAACAGGTGTGGTGGTTGCAATATATCTCTCAAGCTGACTTTCTTTATCTACACAGATGATGTTGTTTACAAGGGGGCATACTTCATTTTCAAATAAAAACTCGCCGAACTCTTTTGCGGATCCAGCTGTTGGCAGCAAAGCCAAAGCTCCGGCTGATGTGGCTACGTTTTGCAGGGACCAATACAGACTCGTTTGGAACTGCCCATTCTTATTATTAGACATCCCTAACTCTTTCATTAAAGGTTCTAAAAGAACTCCATGATGCGTGTTTTGAATTGTTATCTCTTTAGTAGATTTTCCTTTTACATCAATCTTTTCAATCCGACTTTCCAAAGACTTCCATCCTGACTGTGTTCGGTACTGATCAGCTTTGATTTCTTCAACAAATAAGTCATAGCAATCAACAAATCCAGTGGTTAATCCCCAAGCTATTTCTGAGGTATATCCCATCATAAAATAAGGAACGCCAGGAAAGGCTGCGCCAAAAGCATTCCAGGAACCCGCGTTTAGATGACTATAAAAAAAAGTATTTGGTATCGTATAAGGTTGATGAGGATCAGTCGCTAATATTGGTTTTCCTGAAGATGATAAGTCACCAGTAACAGCCCAGTTGTTACTGCCAGAGAAGGATGGAACATTCACAAAGGGATAAGCTAGTCTAATCATCATGGGGTCGAGATTTCGTAATGGCTCATTAAGTTCCTCAATTAAGTCCCTATCTTCATCAGAAAAGTGTAATACGTGATTGGAGAAATAATCTACCCCGTGAGTTGCCATTAAACGCCCTAAAACCAGCTTTTCAGTCCAACTTTTATGCTGAAACCAAGAGGTGAAACGGTATCTGGCTGCAATATCTGCTCTATTGAACTCTCGAGGTTCAACCTCAGCATGATTAAACTCAGGAGGAACTTCATCTAACGATCTAACGTAGGCATTCAACCCCTCAAGATAAGCATCAGCAATCCAATCCCCATCACTGGCTGGAAGCTCTGTCAGACCTCCGTGTACATTAAATGCCCTTTGAAAAGCATCTTGTTGAATAAATCGTTCTCCTAATAGGGCAGCTGCCTCACCGTTTGCGAAGGCACAGCTTAGATGAATTTGCCACAGCCTTTCATAACCTGCTGCGTAACCCATTCCTCTGTAAGCGTCGGCAACAGAGCTGGCATAGACATGTGGAATTCCTAATTTATCCCAAACTATTTCAAAGGGAGCATCAGCTTCTACAACTTTATATTTCAAAATATACCTTTTGACTAAACAATAAACTCCTTATCCATATTGCTTAATTAAATTTAATGCCCAATCAATTATTGCAGGATTGGTTTCACTATCCAAGATAAACTCTTGGCCAGGACCTTTATTCGTATTCACTAAAAAATTTTCTTTATTAGTCCACTCAAGTCTATTTAAAAAAAGTCTGTTTTTATTAATAATTGAATCTTTAAAATATTCCTCGGGTAACTTCCACATTGACCTAGTGTGATCGGGTGAAGTTAAAATTAAATCTTCAGCTGAATTCTTAAAAAGACCAAACCCTTTCAGATTAGTTCTTTTATCCGCAATGGTTAAATCCTTGCTACCAACATAAATGGTATTGTTGCTATACATTGATCGATCTCCATAACCATGAGGATGTTTTATTTTTTTTGAACTTAAGTATCTTTTAATCTCTTCATCCCCTCTAATTATTTTGGATATCTGTAACCAACCAAAAATATGATGTAAGTCCTTTCCTTTTGAAGAGAATTTTTTGAACCAACCAAAGAATAAAAATAAATCACCCAAACCCACGCAAGAATTTCTTAACTCAGTTTGAGCTGAACTCGCTTGACCAAACACTCCAATATCTTCAGTCAGTGCTGGGTCGTAATGACAATAATCATTATCTGAAACTTGCCTTACCGATGATTCTTTCAGCGCTTCACTTCCAGATATCCCATTAAAAAATAGATCTTTATACTTTGTTGGAGATTCTTGGTTTTGTGGGATAGGGATTGAAAAAATCCTATCATCACTAAAGATAGGTGATGGCCTTCCTCCGAACTTTGAATCAAAGCCCTTTCTACTTAAAATAATTCTTTTCATTCATTATTATGATAGTTAACGTTCCACCAAGATGTTGTTGGATAACTAAATACTAGCCTTGAGTCGAGCTATTATTAAAGGCAGCTGAGCCTGGCCCCGAAAGGGTTCAGTACCCAACAAAAAAGTCGGTGCCGTGCTTATTGATTGGGATAGCGAAGCCTCCCTAGCTCTATCAAGGTGTTCAAGCCCTTTACTCTCAACATATTTTTGCCACCCATTTATAAATGTTCTGTCTTGGATGGCTTTATCGAACTCGTCTTGCGTAAGTTTGGTCGCCATAAACAACGGTTCAATATCTTGAGGCGAATCTATTTTGCCTTCTTTCTGCCAAAGATGAACAAAAACTTGTTGTACATAATCATCGATGGCATCGTTGCTGGCCCGCACCTCATGCTGCAACCAAAGTAATCCCATGTCAGCAAACTGACAATCAGTTTCGCGGTAAATATTAGTTAGATCATGGGACGCATATCTCTTGATATCGTTGGCATGATACTCACCGCGAATACGATAATGCTTAGTGCTTCGGTCCTCGTTAGCAACCTCCTCTGCTGGTACTTTTAAAGGTTTACTCACAAAGGGTCGCCAATCAACTGAGATCCCTTCGCCCTTTAGTGCAAGAATGCTTTGCAAAGCGAGATAACTTTGGGGGCTCTTAAAATCAAAAAAAGTGGTTAACTGCAGAGGTGCTATCTTTAACTCAGGTTCTGTCCTTGGATCCGCTGCAGATTTGGTAAGTGCCTCATCATCCACCTCAGGATTGAGGAGATAGGCCACATCTGGTGCTGGGCCCTGACGACCCTTTAACAGCCAACTAATGCGAGGTAGGTGTTCTCGTCCAAAAAATTTTTCATGCTGAGGATCAGTCTCAGACTCACCAGGTAAAATATAAGTGGGAACTCCATATATCCCAGCATCAAAGAATGATTGCTGTAAACGGCTGTTTAAGGCAGCACCTTCAGACTCAGCATACGCAAGAAATCCATCGGTAGGCGCATCAATTTGTTCAAGCAGAGCAAGAATTGATGCTACGTCTTCAGCGTCAAACTCTCGCTTCCAAAAAGAATCGTAAATTTTATCAATATACCTTTCAAAGTAACTGTTTTCAGCGCATTGTTCCGTTAGATTAGTAAAGTTCTTTAACCAGAGAAGTCCAATGGCTGGTAAATCTGTGTTCCAAATTTTTACTGTACCTCGTATAGTCTTATCACTTAAGTTCGCGTAACGACGACAATCAAAGTAAGCGTACTTAACATCAGACCATTGCTCTTCTGTGCGATTTTGTTTTGCGACTTTTTTACCTCCTTTACCTAACTTTGCTGAACCCAAATAACTTGGAATATCCAGTACAAAAGGACGCCAATCAGCAACTATATCTAACTCCTTCAGCATGTTTCTTGTCGGATCAATCGACAAGTACGCGTAGGGACTCTTTAAGTCAATGTAGATGATAAGTGGAGCTTCTGACTTGAGAGGTTCTATCGCATCCTTAACAAGATTATCCTTATTTTGATTCATTAAAATACTCAAATTCTAGTGTTGAGTGTGTAATTTTAAATTGGTCTTTTAGCATTTTCTTCAATTTTGCTTTAATTAGTTCAACCTCTTGCAGTTCATTGGTAGCAACAACAACATGAGCCTCTAAAGCAATACGATGTTCATCTAAATTCCAAATATGAATATGATGAACATCTTCTACGTCCTCTACTTCTTCCATGGAAGATTTTATTTCGCCAGAAGATAAATCCTCAGGAGTTCCTTCCATTAACAAATGAATGGTTTTAGGCAGCATTATCATGCCCTGCCACAAAACAAAGCCTGCAATCAGAAAGGTAACCAATGTATCAACCCAATACCATTGGTAAAGTAAGATCAAAGCTCCTGCAATAATGACTCCTATGGAAGTTAAAGCATCAGTAAGGTTATGAAGAAAAGCTGCCTTCATGTTCAAGCTATTTTTTGACATCCTATAAGTAATCAAAGCTGTAACCATATCCACAACAAAAGCTACTCCTGCAACCACTACAATTATTAGACCTGTCACAACTTGTGGTTCTACGATTCTCCATACTGCTTCGTAGATTAAATAAAGACTAACAGTAATTAAAAGGGTTAAGTTGATCAGAGCAGCTATAACTTCAGCTCTTTGGTATCCAAAACTTTTAGATTCATCGGCTGGTCTACGGCTTATTTTCCTAGCAAATAATGCTATTCCAAGTGAAGCTGCATCACTTAAATTATGCAAAGCATCAGCTATAAGGGAAAGGCTTCCTGAAATAATTCCACCAATGACTTGAGCAAATGTTAATAAAACATTAATGCCAACCGCTAATAACAAACCACGATCACTTTCTGGTGCATGATGATGGTGATGTTCACTCATATTAAGCTATTGATTTATAGAGCTTGTCTCATCTCTTGACCCACTTTGATAAAACCGTATTTCTCATAAAAACCTCGATTGTGTTTAGTGGATTCAAGGATATAAAGGCCAAACTCTTTACAGCCTCTTGATTTGGCAAGTCTAATCGTTTCTTCAATCAACAATCCTCCAATATTCTTTCCTCTTGCTTCTGAATCAACGACTAATTCCTCTAACTGACAATATTCTCCGTTATATCTCAAGGCAAGATTGAAAGAAATAGATGCCATGCCAAGAACCTTCGCATTTTCTTCAGCAACTATCAGACTACCTCTCTCATTAGAAATTAAATGTTCAAAAGTTTCGGAGTCAAAAATTTCATGAGGATCAGAAGTAGCTTTAGCTAAAACGTCGAGTAATTCAGAGCAACGCTGTTGATCCTCCAATTTTGCTAGTCTTAAAGTTACACTCATTGTTTATTACCACTCAATAGTTAACTTATTTTAAAGTTCTCAATTTAAATGCGAGAAATCCTAAAATAAGGCTCAAGACCAAAGAGATATTAGCAGGGATGGTAAAACCCCAAACTGAAATTACCCCTCCAATAAAAAAATTTATTAAATGGACGATAGATACTGCAGTAAAAATAACGGCTGCACTCTTTGTGATATAAATATTTTTTACCTTGCGACCCTCACTTTCCAGTTTTCAAGCTACATAATCTTTTCTTTAATGGCATGAAGCATCATATTTTTTTAATCTGTAGTAGTTATAGGGCAAAGGAGTAAAAAAACCAGCAACTAGCATTAATGGAATGACCCACCAGACTAAAACTCCTCCAGCAAAAACTACATCCACAGCATTCATAGCTAATTCCATAGCAACCATAGAAATGAAAGACATCCCCATTGCTGTTTTGAGAGCTTCAGGTAAATTCATTTGACGAGACAATATAAAGGTTTCAAGCATGATAGATGTGATCAGCCCATTGATTATTGCAAGACTCATTATCCATAAGAGAGGAAAAGGTATCTGGGTAATTTGAAAGAAGAAAATAGTTCCAAAATCCCCAATAGAACACCCCAGTAGACACCAAAGTGTATTAACAGAAGATTTTTTCCAAGTGGACTTGCAAGTCCAGGATATTGATTCTGCGGTTGATATACTCATAACCCAACCCTAGTTTATCTTACCTATGTAATATATATGACTATACTAAAAAGAATGTTTAACTTTAGTCTTTTGCCTGAATCGGTCACGAATAAATTTTCCGGCAGCAAAATAACTTTATTCTGACTTACTGCCTTCTTCTTCTATAAAAAAGACAACTGAATAATCTTTTTCTTCAAGACAAATTTCTAAATTTTTATATACGCTTAATTCCGATACCGCATCTGCAGAAGCATAAGTTGTCCAACCAACAGCTGTCACTACAGCTACACCAGGTATTAAAATTGATGAAAAAAAGCCTCCAGTTGTAGCTAAATCAATTAAAGCCAATAAACCAGCAGCACCATAGACACCTCCAACTGTCTTCATGGATACTTTTGTGCGTCTAATTTTTCCTTCAACTTCCGCTGAACATATGTATACGTCTTCGTTTATTAATTCCATAGATTTATCAGGTTCCATCAATATGTATGCTGGGGTTCCTTCAATATTTATAAACTTATTCTTGTCTGGAGCAGAATACACGGTATTAATTGCGCATGAGGTAGATACAATTAAGGTAAGTATTAGGCTTGCTAGATACTTCATTCGCATTCAATTATTAAATAATTTTTACCTGATGCTCAATTTATTTTCACTTTCACATCTATAAAAGATCTCAAATATTCTTCCACCTAAATCCTTTAATCCTGTAATTTCACAACCCTCATATTTGGAGTCTAGATATTCTTTAGTGGCATTTTGATAAGCTTCTAATGTTCTATTAGATGAAATAGACAACCCTAAAGTAAAAGTTGCTATCAAGACATTAATGTATCCACCGCAATCAGTAATTAATAACCTTTCTCCAGGTTGATTTTCAATCCCGTAACATTTCCCTTTAATTTCATATTCATCGTGTTCAGGAACATAAAAAGAGTAGTCGATAGCTTTTGCAAGCCCGCAAGAATGAAGAAATAATAGTAGCGCTATAAGAGCAAATAAATTTTTGTATTTATTCAACTCTCTAGCAACATTTACTGTCACTTTGAATGGGAGGACACTTTACATCCCCATAGGAACAAAACACGCAACAATCTCCGTCTTTAGGTTTAAGAATACTTTTACATTTAGAGCATTCATAAAAAAATTGACAACTATTTAGCTCCATAAGTTCAATTTTCATAAACCCACAGTTAGGACAGGTGATGGTTGAGTTGCGTTCTAAATTTTCCATTTTTATTCCCACTCTAAAATAAACCCTTAACCAAATTTATTTTTCTATATAGCATTGTTATTCCATACAGAAACCAAACAACAACAAACCCCCACCATAGAGCAAAAAACCAATCGTTTTTTGTTGTTCCATTCCATTCGAACAACTCGAACACAATGCCCTCCATAAATAAGTCAAAGGAAAGAAGAACAAAAAATCCAAACACCCACATTAAAAAAAAATATAGTGTTTTCAATTATTTCTATACTAAATAGAACTTATTTGTTGGATTTAATCTCTATCTTGATATCTATATCTTCTGGTAAAACTTTAAGGGCTTCGCTCAGCGCTGCTTCCACTGTAGCTGCAATATCAGATGGCAAGTCTTCGGTTATTTCATCTAAATTAATATGTAATTTCATTTCTGATTTAGAGTTTTCATCAATAATAATTTCTTTATGAATTAGCTCCCTAACTTCTTTTCCTTCAGAAGGAGACTTAAGTATTTTGATTTGTGCGTGTTTTTTGTCATGTCCATCACTCCCTGAAAGGAGAATAGCTCCTCCTACCAAAACACCGATTATGATAGAGCCTATAATTGTGTCGCTAAATTTCATTAATTTTTAATCTAAGAATAGGAGGCGCCCTGTTTATACTCGGAACGATTGTGGTATCTTTAGCAATGACACCCCTCCCACAAGAATTATTGTACATTAAAAGAGTTTACCTTCTTCACTCATAAGTGAGGTCAGATTAAGCTCAAATCCTACTCAATAGTTACCACTTGTTTTTCTTTCGTTTATAGTAATAGCAATTCGTTTACTTTTTAATCTGGAGCAGTCTTTGACAATGACAATTTACCCCTATCTTTCTAAAGGTTTTTCGGCAGTTACGCTCATTTCTCTTTTGAGTGGCCTACTAATTTCTACTGATAGTATGTCGGCAGTTCCGATTTTACAGCCGGGGGCTCCTGGCGAAGCTACTCGAGAACTGGATGCAGAAACAGCAGTGAATATCGCCAATTCTTCTTATACTGTTGCCGATGTCGATTTCATGCGGGACATGATTATCCATCATCACCAAGCTCTGGTGATGTCGAGACTTGCAGCACAAAGTACCAATAACCAGGCAATTTTAGACTTAGCTGGGCGTATCGATGTTTCGCAGAAAGATGAAATTAGTCTCATGCAGGGCTGGTTACAAAAACGTGAAGAGCAAGTACCTGACCCCACATCAGAACACTCAGAGCACACTCACCACACTATGATTGGTATGGCGACTCCAGAACAAATGACTCAACTCGCTGAGTCAAAAAGTACAGACTTTGACCGACTTTTTTTAACACTAATGATTGATCATCACGACGGTGCAATAAAAATGGTCGAGGAACTTAGAGAGCAGCCTGGGTCAACTTATGACCCCATTCTCAATGAATTTGTCTCCGATATAACTAATGATCAAGCAGTTGAAATTGAACGAATGAACGCTTTATTAATAGGCCTTTCAAGTGATCCCCGGGCAGGTTTAGCTTCGGGTCTTTATGATGCAGAAGAAGCGATCATGAATATGCAACTCGTAGAATCCCAACGTAAGCCCTTAGGATTCTATGACCCTGCAAATCCTGCAGAACGCGGGGCTGAAGAACTGGATGAAGATAAGGAAATAAAAGATGGAGAAGGTACTGAGGAAGGTGAAGAGAAGGCTCAGTCTATCGAAGAAGATGCAAAGAGTAGGCGTTATCCAATGCTCAGTTTCTCCAACACAGACATGGCTTTCCGTGACGATATACTAGTAACTGGAAGCTACCATGGCTTCAACATCTATCGTATCAATGAGATAGGTTTGCCGAAACTTATAACCTCTGTTATTTGTCCAGGAGGTCAGGGTGACGTTTCCATTGTTGGAGACCTGTTGATTTATTCGGTTGAGCAAACTCGTGGCCGCGTTGACTGTGGCTTAGAGGGAGTAACTTCAGATGCCAGTCCAGACCGTTTCCGTGGATTACGTATCTTTGACATCTCTGATTTGAGTCGCCCAAAACAAGTGGGCGCAGTGCAAACTTGTCGTGGCTCTCATACTCATTCAGTTGTAACTGGTCCTAATCCTGACGGCAAGATTCTGGTTTATAACTCAGGCACCGGAGGCGTTCGCGAAGAGGAGGAACTCGAGCAATGCATTGAGGACATTCCCGGTGATGACCGCACTGCCCTATTCCGTATCGATGTAATTGAAATACCAGTAGATGATCCCTCCCAGTCTCGAATCATTAATAGTCCCGCAGTATTTGCTGACCCTGAAACAGGGACACTGGCTGGACTCTGGCGTGGCGGCGACCATGGTGAAGATTCTCAGGAGACTGAGATCACAGATCAGTGCCATGATATAACAGTATTCCCATCAGCTAACTTAGCTGCAGGTGCTTGTTCTGGAAATGGTATCCTTTTTGACATCACGGACCCAAGCAACCCTGAGCGAATCGATGTGGTTACTGATACAGGGTTTGCTTACTGGCACTCTGCAACTTTCAACAATGAAGGTACCAAGATATTGTTCACTGACGAATGGGGTGGCGGTGGCCGTGCACGTTGTCGAGCTTGGGATCCATTAAATTGGGGTGCAGATGCCATTTATGACATTGTTGATGAAAAACTCGAATTTAGAAGTCACTACAAGATGCCAGCCCCGCAATTAGAAACAGAAAATTGTGTGGCTCACAACGGTTCGATCGTCCCTGTGCCTGGCCGCGATATCTTTGTCCAAGCCTGGTATCAAGGTGGAATCTCTGTGATCGATTTCACTGATTCAGCAAACCCTATAGAGATTGCATACTTTGATCGTGGACCGATAATGGAGGAGGAATTGATAACAGGTGGTTATTGGTCTGTTTATTACTACGAGGGTGCTATTTATGGCACAGAGATCACCCGAGGATTAGACATACTAAAGCTGATACCAAGCGAGTATCTGAGTGAAAACGAGATTGCAGCAGCTGAGCTAGCATATCCATTGATTGGCTCTCGTCGTATTTTCAACCCGCAACAACAAGTGCCTATGACCTGGCCTGCAAGACCAGTAGTGGCGCGAGCTTACATAGATCAGTTACTTAAAGATAAAGCTCTAGAAGAGGATACGGCACAGAGCATTATCGAAAGGCTTGACCTCGTAGACGTTGCGATGGAGAAAGGTGGTAATAATAGGCTTGCCAGACAGATAAATAGGCTTGAGTTATCTGTTGATGCTCTGAATGTTAATGCAATGACGCAGCATCGACTTGAGAAATTAAATGCCACACTAAAGGAAATCGCTGAAGGTCTTAGTAGGTAACTATTCCCACACAATAGTTAATTTGGTTCACTAATCTAACCTACCGTAAAAAGTCATTCTTGATGTTTCCGACAAGGAAATATTTGGTTCTGAATTATATGCCAGTACAGCCAGAATTCTTGTGACATCACCCCCAACTGGGGTAACTCTATGTATTGAGTTCCTTCCTCTAAATAAAACCAAAGTTCCAGCATCCATAGCTAAACTTTTATACTCAACCTTGTGTTCAAGTAAACGATTGACACCGTCAAAATTCATCTCGCCCTTTTCTGCATTACGAAAACTCCTGATATATTGGAATTCACCCCCTTTTTTTGGCTCTTGTATTAGCAAACTCACGGCAAAAGATGAATTATCAAAATGCCAGCCAAGCTCTTGGGTCTCAGACGCGTAATGTATATTTATCGAAGATAAGTTATCAGCATAACCATAGAGGCATTTTTCCCCCAAAGTCTCTGCAAGAAAATCGCGAAATAACTGTGATTTATATAGTACTTTAAGGTAGGAATCTTCTGATATTTGATCATCAGTAATGCATCCTT
>ENA-ORXI01002693-ORXI01002693.1-sediment-metagenome-genome-assembly--contig:-NODE-2693-length-12576-cov-7.350668_pt1 | contig 12576 bp, 21 predicted proteins | sample MGYA00237861_ERZ511468 | MGnify/ENA primary metagenome ERZ511468 (study PRJEB26299, sample SAMN06266213) | sediment metagenome | isolation source: Hudson Canyon methane seep mesocosm | place... | reverse complement strand
CTATGTGTTATACCTACAATATAATCTCAAGTAAAGGAGAGAAGAATGAGTTTTAATAAAGTCAAAACGGATCCAGATCTGGGTCTTCAAATACATCAACACTTACTAAAAGTAGGAGTTGAAACACCAACAATAAAATCAGCATTATCAGTGTCACCTAAGACCAAAATAGAGATTATTGAAGAACACTTCGAGCACATCTGGAAAACATTAGGTATGGATCTATCTGATGATTCTCTAATGGAAACACCAAAGAGAATGGCTAAGATGTGGGTCAATGAAACTATGTGGGGTCTTGAAATAGAAAACTTCCCTAAATGTACTGCTGTTAATAATAAAATGCAGTATGATGAAATGGTCATTGAAAAGGATATTACTGTAATGTCTCAATGTGAACATCATGGAGTTTGTATTGATGGTGTCGCCCATATAGCATATATACCTAATAAGAAGGTATTAGGACTGTCTAAGTTAAATCGTGTAACAGAGTACTTCTCTAAGCGCCCACAGATACAAGAACGTTTAACTGTACAGATAGCTGAAGCACTCAAGTTTATCTTAGAAACAGACGATGTAGCTGTTATAATTGATGCGAAACATTATTGTGTTAAATCACGTGGTGTGGAGGATATGCTATCATCTACTACAACATCTCACATGGCAGGAGCATTTAGAGATTTCTCAGAACCTAGAGCAGAATTTCTTCAGTTAATTAATAAAAGGTAATAGGATATGAGCTATACATACATAATGTCAGGTATCTCTATGGTCCTAAAGAATGGGGATCCTAAGCTTAGAGATAATGTTAAATATTCTAAAATGATAGCTGATACTATTAAGAACTCTAAGGAGTTTCTTAGGTTTGAAATGATGTTTAATGCATACCATGAAGCTAATTTAATGGACAAGTATCTTTCAAAATATGATTACTTTGGTGGAACATGGCATGCAGATTCTGGTGGTCTGCAGATGGTTACACAAAACAAAACTATTACAGATGAGTGGAAAGACAAGATATATGATATCCAATCTAAACACTCATCATATGCTATGTGTTTTGATGAGATGCCTATTAATGTCACAGAAACAGCAGGTATTGCTTCTAGACTAGATTTATCAGGTAGACAGTATATAGTAGAATGGACTGAAGAAAAGGCAATAGAAACAGGTAAGAATGTAAGACGCCAAATTGAAATCATTAGAAAGAACAACTCTAATACTAAGGTGTTTATCATTTGTCAGGGTAACGAAACACAAGATTTTGTACATTATTTTGATAATGTAGTGGATCAGTTACCACCGGAATATTATACATCTATAGCAGGTGTTGCCTTATCAGCTGCGTGTGCGGGTCTTGGAATGTTAGAATCTATTAGGATGGTAGGATCGTATAGCAAAATGAGTATACCTAAAGGAATGGGTAAAAAACTACATTTTCTAGGGTTTGGGTCTATTTCTAGATTATATCCTGTAATGGCGTTAGAAGCATCAGGCTATTTAGATGCAGATATTACTTTTGACTCATCGTCGCATGCTATGGGTTGTTTACTCGGTGAGGTTAATATAAGAGATTCTGAAGTTGTTAAAACGAAAAAGCATGCATTTGGTAATAGAAACGGAAGAACTGCGTATACAGACTCTATATACACACATCTGTATATGAAGTATCAATCAGTGTTTAAGAAGTATTATCCTAATATAACAAAAGACATCTATTTAGCTATTGTCGGAATTGACCATACTACATCTAAAAGATATCGCAAACGTAGAATGGCAAAAGATACTATTAAGAAGTATAAGATTTCTATAAAGGATTCTATAGCTATTCAGTTATATACTAGATTCTTAATTGCTTTCGAATCCTATACTACATTCTCTAAGAATATGGATAAAGTTTACCATGAGATCAAAGAAGGTAACGTTAAAGATGGTGCTGATCCAAGTGTAGCAGGTATATCAGATCTATATAGACTGGTTAAAACAGTTCCCGATTTTGATGACTACATGAATAGTGTAGCAGTGAAAAAGGTCTCTTCTAATAAAATTAAAAGATACGCAACACTAGCTGAAGCTGAAGCTGGAGGACCTACCGTAACTGAATCCAAGGTAAAAAAAGTATACGTTAAACCTAAACCTAAAACAAAATCTGCACCAGCACTTAGATTAGGGGAATAAAGATGAGTGATAAACTATATTATACTTGGGAAGAATACAATACTGATATCAAACGTATTGTAAAAGAATATGAATTTGATTCGGTAGTGGCTCTTTATAGAGGGTCATTACCAATTGCTACTCACCTTACTAATATTACAGATGCTACTATGTCTGTAATTAAATACCAATCATATGGTAAAGATAAGAAACAATCACTTGATGCTAAAACACCTACATGGTTAGTACAAGGAATGACTAGACCTAAGAAGGTTTTAATCATTGATGATATCTATGATACAGGGTCTACTATTAGAAACTGTAAAGAGTTTATAGGAGATGTAAGCTGGAATGTTACTTATCTTACTATCTTTGGTAAGAAGAATGATGACTCAGTTGAGTATCTAAGAGAGAATGATGGGAGATGGATTGTCTTTCCTTGGGAAACTATTACATAATAAGAGGTTTATATAATGATACATAATACAACAAGAAGTGAAGTAAGTCAAATGAATAGAAAACTGGCAATAATGTCAAATGACTATGATCTACCTTATGATGTCTGGCAGATGTTAACTGGTATGATAACAAATTCTTACGGAATAGCAACTTATATTGCACACCCTTGTTATCACTCTGGGTTTAATGGTAAACCTGAATTAATAGCTGAAATTGTGAAAAAATCCCTGTCATCAGATGAGGCTGTACATTACTCAAAGCACAATACAACTTTAATTGCAATCTTTGAAGACAAAGATAATAACACATATAATATTAAAGGAAGTGGTCAGAATATTGCAGTAGCTATTGGTTGTAATCAAGGTTTGGTAAAAAGCAACAATAAAACCACAACATATAGATTAAAACTGTCACCCCTTATAGATAAGAACACTCTTAGATATTTAAAACTTATACCGGAAAAGGCAACAAAAGCTTTAGCAATTCACCATAAACTTAATAAAGGCATATCGGCGAATAGAGGATGTATACCCGATAGAGTTATTAAGTCTGTTGATGATATGAAACCACCAGTATTAGATGATTTTTTTGGTATTGAAACTAAAGACCTTCCACCAACTCTGTTAACAGAGTCGGAAAGGCAGTTTAAAAAACTAGTGGTGAAGGTAAATACTTTCTTTAGACAAATGATTAATTGACAAATGACCGTAAGTAGTGTATAATACATAGTATATAATAATTAAAGAGGTAAGTAAGATGGGTAAGTGGGTAATTGATAAAACTATTGAGTTCTGTTACGGACATAGAGTTTGGACACAGGTTCTTAATGGTGAATATTCAAATGATTTATTATGTGCGTGTAGGCATCTACATGGTCATGAAGGTAAGATACAGGTACACCTAACAGGTGATGGACTAGACCCAACTGGTATGGTCACTGACTTTAGACACTTAGAATGGCTTAAGAAGTGGATTAATGCTAATGTAGATCACCAATTTATATTAGATATTAATGATCCACTATATGATCGGTTATTAACAGAGAATGGTGTTCATATGCTTAATGAGGTATTAGTTCCAGGTACTGAGCATTTAGCTGGTTGGAAGATCAATCTGGATGAATATGAGCCAGGTACACCTGAATATGAGTACAATGAAGGTTTCTTTATTGTTGATTTTGTACCGACATCAGAGAATTTATCTAAATGGATGGCTGAGTTAGTACAAGTTAAAATGAAACCTCTTAATGTAAAGGTAGACTCTATTGAATGGTGGGAAACACCTAAATCCCGGAGTATATATTATGTCTAATATCATTACAAGATCCAAAGAAACAGCAAAAGGTAAATCAGTATTGCTATTTTCTGGTGGTATGGATTCTGTAATGTTTGACACACTATTGAAACCTGATGTACTTTTATATATTCCTTCTGGTTCAGCATATGAAGAAGTTGAAACAGATAAAGTGTATGAGTTAGTTACATCAGGTTGGATTGATCCTAAGAAGTTAGTAATACTTGATGAGACATTAAATCTAAAATCATTTGAAAGAGATGATATGATTGTACCTAATAGAAATGCTTATCTTGTATTATTAGCATCTCATTATGGTGAGAAGATTTATCTAGGATCTGTATATGGTGATAGATCATTTGATAAAGATAAGACTTTCTATACACTTATGGAGAACTTACTTAATCATATATGGCAAGAGCAACATTGGACAGAAGAACGTCAATTTACTGTTGAATCCCCATATAAAGATGTCACTAAGACTGAGTTAATTAAACAGTATATAGGAGCCGGTGGCTCTATAGAAGCTATATTGGACTCGTATTCATGCTATTCAGGTGATCTACAACCGTGTGGTATATGCAAACCTTGTTTCAGAAAAGCTGTATCTTTAGTTAATAACAACATCTATATCCCAGAAGATTACTATAAATCGAACCCATTTACAGCAGAATGGTTGGAAGATGTAATACCTTTAATGAAAGAAGGTAAGTATAGAGGTAGAGAGGACAAAGAGACATTAAATGCCATCTGTGAGCATCAATGGTTGTCTGTATGTGATGCATTAGATTAACGAAGTAAACAAATGTAAAATAAATGAAATGAGTTCTTGACATTGATGTTGAAATGTTATATAATGTATGTGTAAGTTAGTTAATTGAGAAGGAAAATACATTATGAATGAAGTCAATAGGGAAGTAATCGAGGATGTTCTTAACAAGATGGCGGCTGATTACGCTACTTGGTCACAAAGAGCACAAGAAATTGCCCAATATGATCACAATAAAGATAAGGTATGGGCTCATTGGTATGATGAATATAAAGTAAAATCTGACTTTAAAGTCGGAAGAAACTACGTCAAACTAATGCACAATGGATCAGCAGTTGGGTTTATTGTAGTTTCTAAAAAGGACAAGATGTTCGCTTATGGAGATCTTCTTAAAGCAGCATCTTGGTCCGCTCCAGCACGTAATTTCCCCCGCGGAAACGCATTAACTAATATGCCTAAAGCGATCGCTTGGACAGGTATATGATCGCAGAATACGCAACTCTTCAAAAGCAAACTCATCGTGTTAACCCTGTAAAATGGGAAATACGATGGGATAAAACAAATTCAGATGCAGATGGTTATACTATTCTCTGTATAGAATTTATACATAAACCTACCAGAATTAGAAAATATCAATCAGTATCAATGAAGTTTATTAAAGATCCTAGAGAATTAGAACAGCGATTAGAGGATTTATGTGACAAATATTATTATGAAATAGCAAAGGAATTAAATAAAAATGAATAAGGATAAAGTTATATTAGTAGATGCAGATGGTGTCTTATTAGATTGGGAACGACCATTCACACAATGGATGGTTGAGCATGGTTATAAGACAGTAGAGAATCACGAACTTAAATACAAAGTACATGAGAAGTTTGTAGGCATGCCTAAATCGCAGTCTAATGTAATGGCAAGATACTTCAATGAATCAGCAGCTGTTGCTTATATGCCTCCTCTTAGAGATGCTATTAAGTATGTTAAGAAGTTACATGAAGAGCAAGGTTTTGTCTTTCACTTAATAACATCATTATCATCTGATACACACGCTCAAGAACTCCGTAAGAAAAACATCAGAAACCTCTTCGGTAACACAGCATTTGAAAAGTTCATCTTTCTTGATACGGGTGCTGATAAAGATCAAGTCTTAGAAGCTTATAAAGATACAGGTATGTTTTGGGTTGAAGATAAACCAGCAAACGCTGAAGTAGGTCTTGATCTAGGTTTAAGGTCTATTCTAATGACTCACACACATAACCTTTCTTATGAAGGTAAAGCTGAAAGAGTGTGGAACTGGCAAGAGATATACCGTATTGTTGACAATAACACTCGTTTAAAGAACTTAGACCACCTCTGGACAGGCGCTGATGATTTAAAAGGTGTTATGAGTTGACAAAAAAGGCAAATGAATTGCCAAAAAGGCAAATGAGTTGTTGACATTACCTCTCTGATTTGTTATACTATAGTTGTGGTTAGGGTTATTGAGTTTCTTTTCTAAATTATGAGGTTCTTATGTTAATAATGTCCTGTTTGATACTTCTTTCGTTCCTGATCCTACTCTATAAAGTGTATAAGTTTTGTACACTTCCTATTCAAATCATAAGTTCACTTGATATACAAAGTAGAGATGATATCGCAGATGAACTAGTTCTTGTCCATTCTAATCCTTGGGAGATATAATAATGTCTAATGTAGTTAAGTTATTCGAGTCAAAAAGTCCTGTAAAGAGCACCACAGAGCCTGTAAAGCCTACTGTTAAACGTAGATTAAATGATGTTTCACCGTCTGAGTGGGATCGCGTTTCATGCAAATATGTTACTATTGTTGAAAAAAAGTGAAAAAAAAGCAAATGAGTTCTTGACATTAAGGTCAGGATTTGTTATACTGTAATTGTGGTCGGGGATATTGAGACCACACCATCATCAAATCAATTATGGAGTTTATTATGGATATGTCAAGTCACAATGAAGCAGTTGCAAAATGGAAAGAAAATAATGAAGTTACTGTAGTTCGCCCTCAAAGATCACCAAAGCAATATTCAAAGTATAATAAGGATTATAGATTGGCTGCTAATTTTAATGCAGCTTTTACTAGAGAAGTTTATGATCATCAGTATTTTAAATTCGTTAATGCTCCGTTAAAAGATAGTAATGTTAATTCGACATATATGGTTTCGGTAAAGGATAAAGAAAGTGCTGATTTTACTACATATTATCGTACTGCGTATAGATCAGTTAAGACGGTTTCTTGGACTATTTTGTTACAACATAAAGTAGATAGACTGTTAAAAGATGTTAAAAAGGTTAATGCACGTGAGAAGTACTTAGTTGTTAAACATTCAGACCCTGCTATGTTTAAGAAGCGTTTTAAAGATTCAGTTTCTACTGTTTATGAGATACAATGGGACAGTAAGATTAAATCGAAATCGAAATTAGATATGTTGATTTCATTTGACCCTTTCACGAAATAAGTGTTGACAAAGATACTGTAATTTGTTATAATTAGTTATAGTTAATAAAAGAGGTACACATTATATGATGAATAAGGCATTACTTTCCAAGTTAATGGCACGTGAGGATTTAGAGGTTATTGAAGGAAACTTCAAAACAGCTTCTTTTGATCCTAAAAATCGTATCGTTAGACTTCCAATCCTTAAAGAAGAATTTAATGAAGCCGCTACTTTGTTTATTGGGCATGAGATTGGGCATGCTCTTTATACACCTGACTTCTTTTCTCATGAAGAAAAGAAAGCTGAATTAGTAGATATTCCTTTTGATATTATTAACATTGTTGAAGATGTTCGTATTGAACGTAAGGTCCGTGAGTTTTATCCCGGTCTTGTTAATGATTTCCTTAAAGGTTATAAAAGGTTGATGGATGATAATTTCTTTTCTGTTAAAGATAAGGATCTTAATACCTTAAAATTCTTAGATAGACTTAACCTAAAATCTAAACTAAATGCTCTTGTTGATATTGATTTTTCTTTTAAAGAAACATTAATGATTGAGAGAGTTAATTCAACAGAAACATGGGATGATACTATTACCGTTTCAAGAGAGGTAATGGCATTTATTAAAGAACAACAGAAAGAAGAGCAAGAACAACAGCAAGTTGAAGAAAAATCATCTGCTTCTGATGATTCAGATAACCCTGAAGAGCAAGCTCAACAATCAAATGAAGAGCAAACATCAGTGTCTGCTGAAGAAGAAGATTCTGATGAAACTACTGAGGATTCTAAAGGTTCTTCAAGTAGTACTGAAGAAGATGAAGATGTAGAAGAAGATGAGACTGATTATACTTCTGATACAGATCGTTCAATGCGTGAAAATGAATCTAAAATGGTTCATAATAATGATACCACAACATATATCAAAGTATCGAGAGAGCAAGTATATAAAGAATTCATCTACACTGATAAAGACTTAGAAAAGTCTGATGAGATGGTTAAAGAGAGATACTCAACTTGGCGTGAATATGATGAAGTTAAAGAACGTTTCGGTTCTGAGTATTCTTCATTTATTAAAGATGTTAAACCAGCTGTTAATGCTATGGTTCAACAGTTTGAACTAAGAAAGTCGGCAATGGCATCAAAGAAAATTCGTGAGTCTACAAGCGGTGCTATTGATGTTAACAAGTTATGGCAATATAAGTTGGATGATCATATATTTAAGTCTGTTATGTCTGTCCCTGATGCTAAGAATCATGGTTTATTGATGTATATTGACTATTCGGCATCAATGAGTCATAGACTATATGAAACATTAAAGCAATCATTAATCCTTTCTATGTTTGCTAAGCGTGTTGGTATCCCTTTTGAGTTATATGGATTCACTACTAACGGTACTAAATATCGTGAAATATTTGGAGTTGATTCTGTTAAAGGAGAGTCAAATAAGTATTCATATAAAGATTGGGCAGTTAAGTTAGTTAAAATTGCGGATTCTAAATGGTCTAAATCTAAAACACACAAGATGTTTGAAAGAGCTATGTTTTCTGGTTGGTGTGGTGAGAATCGTTATCCGTTCACTGAGCCTGCTTTTCAGTTAGGTGGAACACCATTAAATGAAACAATCTCTGTAGCACACATTATGGCTGATGACTTTGTTAAAAGAAACCATACGGAGAAAATGAATGTTATATTCTTAACTGATGGTGATGCTCAGGATATGAGATTATCAAAAGATCTTAATCAATGGGACCAATCACTTGTTTGGGATATTGAAGGTCAAGGAAAGATCGAGTTGGAAGAGGAACATAACCGTTATGTCTATTCAGATAATAGAAGAATTCAAGCAAAGAAGAAATTGTTATCTTCATTATCTAAGAAATATAATGTAATTGGTTTCTTCCTAACAGATCGTAGAAGCCAAGTTGGTTCTAATGGCTATGCTATCTATACTAACTATGGTGGTTATGATTCATTTATTACAGTTCATGACAAAAGACTTCAAGCACTTGATGATGAATTTGTTCCTAAAGCTGATAATGATTCTAGAATAAGTTCAGAGGCTACTGATCGTAAAAGAATGAATTCAATCAAACGTGACTTTAAGAAGTTCCAAAAGAATAAGAAAATGAACAAATTAATTGCTCAAGAGTTTGCGAAACTGGTGGCTTAAAAATGAAAGGCCTGAAATGGTTATCAACATTTCTTTTAGTGGGGGGCGGTATAATAATTGCCCTCCATATATCTGTGTCTAAATGGGGATTTGTTGCATTTATGGTTGGTCATATAGCATTAATATGGGTCTTTGTTAAAGAACATGAAACAGCTCTTTGGGTGCAAGCTTTAGGGTTTCTATTAATTGATTTTTTAAGTATTTACTATTGGTTTGAATTATGATACCTAAATCCGGAATGATTTCTATCCCATTAAGAGATGAAAACGATAAACTGACAGGGAAGATTAAGTGTATGTCATGGAACGACTATAAGAAATGTGGTTTTCAGTGGGATGACAAATACACCTTTATACAAAATAATACAGTACAAGTTATTGATGGAAATGTCACTATTTTTTCTGTTGATCTTAAAAATAAATGAAAATGAATTGCCAAAAAGGCAAATGAGTTGTTGACATTACAATAGAGATTTGTTATAATGTATGTGTAAGTTAGTTAATCCCAGAAGGAAAATATAATATGTATATGAAAAAAAATCTTATTTTACAAGTGATTCTTAATAATAGAGCACGTAAATTGAAATCCCCTATTCCAGCGTCTGATTTATCAGCTGCGTATGACGCTGTTGTTGATCAAAGATTATATCAGAGACGACCTGATGCATTTTGTCTTGCTGTTGAAGCATGCGCACTTGAGGTGATTACATTAGAGAATGCATACAGAGAAGAGGCAGACGAACTTTACAATACAATGTAAATGAGTTCAAATGAGTTGTTGACATGGATGTCTATTTTTGTTATAATGTATGTGTAAGTTAGTTAATTGAAGAGGTTTATATAATATGAGAAAGATTGAGAAAGTTGTTGATTATTTATTGTCTAATAATCCAGAGAAGACTGTTTATTCTCGTAAAGAGCTTAATGAAGCGTCTGAGACTGTCACAGGAACTGGATTAGCAGGAGCTATGTTTAAGATGCTAACTGCTGTTGATCGTGGTACATATAACATTACAGGTGTCATAGTTCCTCTTAAAACTCCGAAAGTACAATCAGAGGTACCGTCTGTTGAAAAGACCATTGTCCGTGAAGTAAGAAAGACTGTTCTTGTTGATGCTTTTGTTCCTTCATATATCCCTCAAGTTGATCCTAATTTTGTCAAATGGGGAGCTTATAAAGATGTGTTAAAGATCATTAAATCAGAATTCTTTTACCCCATCTTTGTTACTGGTTTATCTGGTAACGGTAAGACTATGATGGTAGAACAAGCTGCTGCTAATGCTAAACGTGAGTTCATTCGTGTTCAGATATCACCAGAAACAGATCAAGATGATTTAATTGGTGGTTTCCGTCTTGTTGAAGGTGAGACTGTTTTTGAGAAAGGTCCTGTTGTTAAAGCAATGGAACTTGGTGCAGTCTTATTAATTGATGAGATTGATCGTGGATCTAATAAGATTATGGCACTTCAAGGTGTTCTAGAAGGTAAGCCAATTGTTATTAAAAAGACAGGTGAGTTGATTGAACCTAAGCCTGGTTTTAACGTTATTGCTACTGCCAATACAAAAGGTCAAGGTTCAGAGTCTGGTAAGTTCTCAGCCGCTACAATCATTGATGAAGCGTTCTTAGAGAGATTTACTATCACTATTGAACAGCCATTTGCTCCTGTTGTTACTGAAGAAAAGATCTTAATGAACCACATGAAAGCGTTTGGTAAGGTTGATGAGGAGTTTGCTAAGTTGTTAGTGTCATGGGCAGATGGTATTCGTAAAACGTTCTATGATGATGGTGTTGATGATGTTATTTCGACTCGGCGGTTGGGTCATATTGTTCAGACATATGCTATCTTTGAAGATCGTATGAAGTCGATTAATTTAGCCATTTCACGTTTTGATGAGGATACTAAGAATACTTTTATGGAGCTTTACACTAAGTTCGATGCTTCAGCGAATGTTGAATCACCTGAAATTGTTTCTAATGTTGAATCAGGTTTTACACAAAACCCACTATAGAAGGAAATGAGTTTAAATGAGTTCTTGACATGGATGTCTATTTTTGTTATAATAAGTTATACTTAATTAATAGGAGAAGTTAATGGAATCATTGTTTTGGACCGTAATGTATAAATTGCAGTTTTGGTATATTGTATTACTTCATCGATCAGCGTCTTTTTTGATGTCAAGGATTGTAATAATTACAGGTGAAGAACTTACATTACAGGTTTTATTTGAAGATGATGAAGAAGAGGTAGAGAACGGAGTAAACAGAGGTAATGGAAATATTGGTTCATTAGTTCGTGTTACACCGAAATCAGACTTAAATTATGATATAAAAGGTGTTATACTAGATGAAGATGATTACTTAGTTAAAGTGGAATTAACTAATGGTGAAACATCGACATATCATTTTGAAAACTTAGAAATACTAGAGGATGCTTAATATGAAATCAATAGATGAACGTTATGATATTATTAAAGAAATTGCTGAAAAGAATAATATGAAAAAGAATTTAAAGAGTAAAGCTATTAAAGCCTCTGCAGCACTTAAACGTAAACAAAAGCATGAGATGTCAGAAAGAGATATTGATAATCTTTCTGCTTATGCTGATTTTAATGCTGATACACATATATCATTTGATGGTACTAATGATCATAATGAACTAACTGAAGAAGTATCTATTATGGGTGCTTATGAGGAGGGTAGAGATGAATAAAGTAAGAAAAGCAACAAAAGAAGAAGTGATGGGTCAAGAATTTATTGATCTATCTAAAGAAGATTTTATTAAAAAGTATGGTACTCTTCGGTATGATTCTATGCAGTATATGTTTTATACAGCTGCTGATGAAATTGCTGATGAATATATAATGGGTCCTGGAGGTCACTAAAATGGAAGAATCAACTGCATTAAGAACTCATCGCGATTCTATGAGGTATGAACTGTCACAAGGTTTATGTGAGGTTACATTCACTAAGATTAATGGTGATGAGCGTGTTATGACCTGTACTACTGAATTAGATGCTATTCCAGAAGGTAATCGCCCTAAGGGCACCTCTAAAGAGATTAAAGATCAGACTACTATATCTGTATGGGATATCAATGCTGAGGGATGGAGGAGCTTTAAATCAGAGAATGTTATTATCTTTAAAGCACTTCGTTATACAGCTGAAGAAATAGTATGTGGTAAAATCAAATCAGTACTTGACATCTGATGTAATATATAGTATAATGTATGTATAAGTTAGTTTATTGAGGAATCTATATTATGAGTAAAACAAAAGTAAGAGC
>ENA-ORXI01002692-ORXI01002692.1-sediment-metagenome-genome-assembly--contig:-NODE-2692-length-12577-cov-6.180240_pt1 | contig 12577 bp, 3 predicted proteins | sample MGYA00237861_ERZ511468 | MGnify/ENA primary metagenome ERZ511468 (study PRJEB26299, sample SAMN06266213) | sediment metagenome | isolation source: Hudson Canyon methane seep mesocosm | place: USA:Hudson... | reverse complement strand
CACTAAATCGGGCTATATGACTACAAGTAATGATAGTCGCTTAGGTGGGGCTAGTTTCACCTTATATTTACCTTAAACATAAGTTTTTCCTACCCCTTTTGTACATAGGTATCTACACAAGTCTTAAAGCCTTCTCCTGAGGGAGAAGGCTGGATGAGGGGGAATAGATAAGTACCTGATTTTATTCTCCTCACCCCTGCCCTCTCCAGCAGGAGAGGGAGTAATTTAGCGCTATAACTCATTGTATTTTAATTGTAAAAAGCTGTGTAGATAGCTATGCCTTTTGTCTCGAAATAGTTTTTGCCTTATTTGAAATAATAACTTCAAACAGAAGGCGAATAAATTATGACCACTAAATATTCAAAAAAAGAAAATTAGCCCTCGCAGGTTAATTACTATTAACATGTTTTCGTATTTTTATATCTATTTGCATACTGTCCCAAGCAATGTCAATAATGGGAATTGGGATATACTGTTCTTTTAAAGCCCACCTAGCATATCTGTCATTCAATTTACGGTACTTTAATGTCGCTCTTATGGTAATTGGACCTTTTACCCACGTTGGTATATCAAAAGTTAAGTTTATAATATCAGATTTACCTGCCCGAATCGTACGCTTAAATGTTGTGCCCACCATGTTAAAAAGGTCATGTTTCCAAACTAAATTACCATGCCTATCTACAGGGAGTGAGCGATAAAAATAAGACTTTGGGTCCACACTATTATTTTCATTTATATTCCCTTCACTATAAATCTCTGTGTTTTCTGAGTCGGTTACAACAAATTCCATCCACGCTTCACCTAGATCAATACTACCTCCAGGGAAGTTATGCCCAACACCTTGATTAGCAACTACCACTTGAACTTCAGCTTTCTCTCCTAAATAATAAAAATGAGGAGCTTCTTTAAATCCTCTTATAGATTCATCAATAGCTTGAAAATTTTGAGGAACATCACTCCTTTCCGGCTTACTAATTGAAACGCTTATTTTATTTCCTTGCATAAACTCAATAACTTGTTGAAGCTGGTTCTGATCATTAGCAAGAATAGGCAAAAATGTATTTGCACCTGGAAAGTGGTGTGCACGAATAAGTCCATCTTCATTAGCTGAAGGATCATCAGATGCAACTAAAGGCATATGACAGTTTTGGCAGGTTTTAACCTCTTTGGAAGAAAATGCTTCGTCATAATGTCGAGAAAAAGGACTTTGTATCCATGCAGAAAATTCATCTTGCATTTTAACCCAGCCCCAATCATTCATATCTTTATCCATAAATTGCGTATGACATGTGGAACAAAAACTTGGATCTTTTAATAGGCTATTTCCCATATCGATACGATGCTGAAATGGCCGTACCCTTAACAAATGATCATGTAGTAATTGAAGAAAATAATGAGTGCTTTCTGCAAAAAGATAAGGTTTGTGAACTGTATATTGATATGCAGCTACACCTTTAAGGTGTACAACTTTGTTAACACTATGACAAGACAAACAGGAAATCCCTTCAATATTGGCAAGAGTCCCTTTTATCCCGCCATGTTGCCCGCCAGGCGTTAAATCTCCAGATAAGAGTGCTATAGGTGCATGACAACCTTCGCAATAGCGAGTTGAGCTTATACCCTTCTTTGCAACTAGCATTTTAATGTTAGAAACGTAAGTGGGGTCTGATGCTGCTTGTTTATGCACTGAAGCATACCATTGTTCACCAATATCTTTATGGCAGGTTATACATCTATGTGACTTTGCTATTAAACGCTTATCAATAAATTGATTGTTTTGTGTTTCAGCTTGGCTGGGTCTAAAGGGATGCGGCCCGTATTTATACTCATAATTGCTTAATTTGGCCTCTTGAGTATATGAAGTCCTATTAAGTTGATAACTAAAGGTAGAAATACAGATCAAAAGTATTGTGACTATCATAACAATACTAGACGTTTTGATAGTCCCGATTTGAAAGCTTGGAACTACCTTTTCATGTTGAAGTTTCCTTTTTACAGGTAATGTAATTACATGAAATAAAACATGGAAAAAAATCATAACGAAAAACAAAAAAGCACTTACTATGTGTAATGTAAGCACCCAATTGAAGCGCTTAATTTGACCATAGAAGAGCAAATGCCATCCACTAACCACGAAACCTAGAAAAAATAAAAATGACAATAACCCAGATAAAATGAGTGTTGTTCTACGAAAGCCTATCGTCTTCAATAAGTGCTGATAAAAATAGGCGGCAAGAATAAAAGTAGTTGCGACGCCTAGTATTAGGTGGCTCAATACAGTCCATTGCATTAAATGGCTATTCGAAGAAGATAAATAGGTAACTAAACCAGTAACACTACAAGCAATAGTCAAAGCATAGCTAATCTGTGTCAGTATATTTTTTGAATTTTGGGTATTCATTTAACAATAAAACCTTTTTCCAAAAACTTATTTACTTCCTTTTCTGAGGTCTTGCTAGCTAACCATGCTGCTTGCATCCTGAGTGCATCAGAATTTTTGGTATTTTTCATCGTACTCCATATTAATGAATTATACCTTTCAATAAGTTGGTGAGATTCAATTGCATTTAAAGCTACAAACATATTTTTTTCTAAAAATCGTCCAAAGTATTTATTTAAAAATTGTTTTGAAATCGCAATATCATGAACCATAGCAGTAACAAAAATTTCTTGTCGATAACTAAAATCGACCCTACTATCATGAATAATATTGTTCAAAATCTTTCTAAGTTGATATGTGACTTTTTCTGGTACGGAAGTATGAATAGCGTTTGGATTGTACACACAAGCTAAAAGGTCTCTCTTAAACTTAGTCCGTATAGATATTTTTTTTAATTCTGAAACTTTAATTGGAAGCTCTTTTTTTGCACAAATATTAAGCAATATTTTTTGTTGCCCATCTTTCAAATTAATTAACAATAATTTAGAAAGTAACATTGTTTTAGCATCGTTATCAAGTATGGAAAATAAATCTTCAATCTTCTTTGAGTTTAATTTAGTTATTCTAATTTTATTCTCTAAGGTACTGCTTATTATTAACCTATCTAATGCTGATATATTTTTTACATTTAACAAAGCAATAAGAGTATCAACCGATTGCTCTATTAATGTTTCTTTTATCATTTTCTTTTGAGTGTTTGTAGTAGGAGTCACCTTTAACAAAGCTACAATAGCCTCCTCTCTAACTGACTGATATTCAGACTTACTCGCAGACTGTAAAAAATCTATAAAAGATATATCCCTTCTAGAAGAAGCTATATTAATTATAGCTAGAGATAATTCTTTATTACTAAGAAGGTTTATACTTTCATCCCTCAATATTAATAATATTTTTTTTATTATAGAATTAATGTTTTCTTCATCAAGATAACGATTAATAAAAATCATATTGGGGTGCCTATAAAGACTATTAAGTAAGTAAATAGCTTCAATTTGACCTGACTGATGACTATTTACTAGTTTTGAATAAATAAGTTCTTGTAAAGCATTATTTAAACCATAAAAATTCATTCTTGCTAGCGCTATAAGTGCGGCTCCAACTTCATCAGGCTTACTGCTAGATAAATTAACAAATGCTATCAATGCATTTGTTGCCAGACTATCTCGAATTTCCGAAAGAGCATCAATTGCTGCTATATTTAGGCTCGTGCTATTTAGAGGGTGCGCTAAAATAATTTTTATTAAAGGGATTACTGCGCGTTTACTTTCACTAATGCCTAGTGTTTTCGCTATACAAATTTTCTCATGTTCAGTTCCATTTTCAAGGGCTATAATTAAGTGCTTTAATGCAAGTCCCTTCTGAGTAATCATGGCCTCTTCTTCTTTAAAAAAGAACGATATAGCATTTGCTACTGTACATTGGACATCTGAACTTTCGGCATATAATTGCTCAATGAGACTACCCATCGTTTGATCTATTTCTGATTGTTTAAGAACATTAATAGCAGTGATAACTGATTTTTTATTTGGCTCTGATAATGCTAGTTTTACTAAATTTAGCTCAAATAAAGTACTAATTTTAGTAAAACTTTTAAGAATAAGTAACCGTTGATCTGAGTCAGATTTTTCCCATATTTTAGATAGTACTTGAGTATGCTCTGGGTTATTATTTTTTAATATTATTTTTTCAAGGGGAACTAATGCATTTGTATCGATAGACTCTATTAAAAAATCAAGAGGGTCTGCTTGTTCAGTATATTCATTCTTTCTTATATCATGGGTTAATAAATCTACTGTGTAATAATAACCTGACTCTAGATTACTCACAGTAAATAATTTATTTTGACCTTTAACTATCAGCTGATCAATTTTTTTACTGTATCCAAGCCCAAAATGTAAACGGCTCTCAGACTGGGAAAGGTACCCAGAAGAAGGAGCTAAACTCCTTACTTGCTGCATACCCCCGTACTTAATTTTAATCTCTCCAGCTCCCCAGCCAATAGAATTCTTATTCTTTAGTTCAAACCCAATCCAATTATGCGTTTTTAACTTATCTTCTTTCGATCGATATGATTTTAATATTTGGGTACTACCATTATTATTGGTAACAATAACTTCCAAAACACCATCATTATTAAGGTCCGTTGAAATGGCAGCTCTAGAGGAATTATTTATAACAACAGTATTATTGGAAAGAAAGAAACGTTTACCAAACTGATTAATAAGTACAGTATTTGGCTGACTCAAAGAAGTAAAGCGCGAGTCTGAATCCGGTATTAATTTTCCATTAGCAATAAAAATATCCAAATAACCATCATTATTAAAATCGCTAGCGACTGCCCCCCAGTGTGAAAGCGAAGTAAGTTTCGTATTAGTAAGGCCAAGCATATGACTTACATCTTTAAATTGGTATTGGCCGTTAGAAGTATTTAAATTTTTCTGGCTAATAAGTTGTAATGGGTTTTGATCATTACTCGTTAAGAAAAAATCTATTTGAGCATCATTATTAAAGTCTATATTAATAAAATCATTATTTCCAGCACCTCTTAATGAGTTAAATTTGTCATTTATAAGTACGAATTCATCACCCCCTTGATTGATATATACCTCATTAGGTGAGGGGGGCATATTAATCACCACTAAATCAAGCCAAATATCATTGTTAATATTAACCCATCGACTACCGAGACTTCGGCCATTTTTATTAGCTACGTTATATTTTTCCGTTACATCTTCAAAAGAAAAGTCACCTTTATTCATCAACAGCTGGTTTGGTTCTGGGTCATATAAGGATGCATTGAACGCTGCCGAGTCAAATGATTGAAATCCTGAATTAGTTTCTAAGGTAGTAACATCTTTATTGAATTTTATAAATTTAGCAATATATAGGTCAGGAAGACCATCGTTATTAAAATCACCAAAAATCGCTCCCGTACTCCAACCAGGAGAACTCTTAATAGATAAGGGGGTTATCTCTGAAAAACTACCGTCACCATTATTTTTAAAAAGATAGTTACTATCAATACCAGTAATAAATATATCGGAAAAACCATCGCCATTCAGATCATCGATAGCACATCCCATACCCGAAGAAGTAAAATCAAGGCCTGTTTTTTTTGTGACATCCTCTAGGTATCGACCTTGATGGTTTTCAAACAACCTCCCTCCAGTAGCTTTATGCCACCAAGCCCCCCCTCCATAGCGTCGCGTATTACCGCTTCCACCTACGAAATAAAGATCAGTCCAGCCATCATTGTTATAATCTATTGCACAGACACCAGCACCAAGAGTGTCTGTTATAGCCGTTATTCCTTTAGATGCTTGTTGATGAAGAAAACTCATATTCCAGTCGAGTGAAACATCAATTAATTGAATTTCACTTGAAGCATCGGCTTGCAGACTAGAAAACAATGGTGAATTATTGGTTGGAATAGCTTTTTTAAGAGGACTATCTTGTTGATAAAGTATACCAACAAGCATTATCAAGGAAGATGCTAATGTCAAAACCCAATAATATATAGCCCTGTCAAATATTATTGGCTTATTCTGCATCAACATAAAGATATTTACTTAAGTAGGTTTGAAACACAACGCCATAAATAGTATAAGTATAAGCATCAACTCAAGCACTACGCACTATAGCCCATAAGTTACTTTTAGGATGAAAGCCGTACTCAAAGATAATTATCTGATTTTTGATCGTGTTCAAAGGGCTCTTGAGGCAATTATTTGAGCTAGCACTCCCTGACAAATATACCACCTATTTTTCTTTCATTTTTTCTAAAGCTACAGGTAGTACAAGCTTATTGTAAGTTGTAAGCTCTGCAACCATTTTTTCTCGTTGTACTTTTCTTAGCTCACGATCGGTATTGACACTCTCATACTTATCAATCATGTCAACAATCAATACTTTAGAAGCCAACAGCTCAAGCTTTTGAGTGCTTTTTTTATCTTTATTAGAGTCTAAATTAATCACGGCTTTAGTTATTTTTTCTCGCTGCACCTCCTTTAATTCACCCAATGAACCACCAACTTCACTCATACCTTCATCAACCTTATCATGCTCAATATTCCTAGTTTTTTCTACAGAAGAAGGTAGTTTATTAATTACTAGACTCTCAAAATTATCCGTGGGCGTCTGTAATATAGTTTCTGGGGCAGTACTCTCAAAAATATTATTTTCCATCATAAAAAAAACTGATAAAAAAATCACTAGCAAACCAATAAATACTTTAATAATCATAAATACAAACCTTTTATCTTTTTAACACATCTAATTTATAACAAAGGTGTGGTTCCTGTCGTTTTAAAATAACGAGAAAAACTAGAACTGACATTACCCGCTAAGTCGGTAATACTACTGTGGTTTACATGCCACCGGTAATCATGCTCTGGGCTCAGGTCAGCGGTGGGGATAAACCGCAAGGTCATTCCATTCGTACTTAATGACCAGTCTCCTTCTATTTTGCGGTTCTCAGTCGTATCAGTTAAATAAAAATTATCTTGATTAATCTTAGTCGGGTCAATCCGTTCACTTAACCCAACTTCAAGATTCGCATTTAAGGCAACATCAACCGCACTTTGTGGAATAGACCACTGGGTGACGGTGGGGGCTAGTAGATCCGCTGTTTTTCCTGTGCTAAACCCAATAACGAGCGGAAGTGCTTGTGCATTACCACTGATATCTTTCAGCTCGGTCACGGTTAAGCTATACATGGCATTCGCTTTCAGTAATTGACTTGGCCTTATAGTGACAATGGTACGGTCACTGTTAAAGGCAGTACTAATACTTTGTGTTGCCCCAGACGCATCGGTCAAACTAATACCTGCCGTGACTGGGTAAGCTAACGGCTCATTAAAGCGAATCTTGAAACGCGCATTCGTTGGGGTGTCTACTTGCCCATCTGTAATAGTCGAATCCAGAACTTCTGGCGCTAAAGTATCCTCAACAAAGCTCGTGGTAAAATAACCATTGGCGCTATTAAACGCGTTACCACTTAGGTCTCGCAGAGAATATCCAAAGTATCTGTAACTCCGACCAACAGCTAATGCGTCGATAGGCACTATATCAATACGACGCCCGTCATCTGATAGATTCACTGTTGTTGAAACAGTAGTGCCATCAAGACTATCGCGTAAATAGACACCAGAATCGGAGATACTCACGGAGTCAATAGGTTCATTTGCAATCCAGGCAATAATTGGATTCGTTGCTACGGTTCCACTAATTGTTTCTGTTAGCGTCCCTTTGCTTATGTCTGGGCTCGCAGCGGTATTAAACGTGTTACTCACGGTGACTACAGCATTGCCTGATAGATCGATTAAGGCTGGTACGGTTTCTGTTACCTCGGATTCTGCTGGCAGTACGGCTTGTTTTTGGTAATTAAGCCTGCGGTTATCGTCACTAAATAGAACATCAACTAAGTTAAGTGATGCTAAGCTTAGCGGGTTCATCGGTTCGTCAAAATGGACTGAGTAACTGACATTTAATCCCACTTCTGTTGCACCGTTCGGTGGACTCATACTTATCACGACCGGCTGGCGGTCATCTTCTATCGCGTTACTACCGGTAGTGAATTCAGGCGTATACAGCGAGGTATTGGTGTCACCGTCACTGTCAACTACATCATCTAAGCGTAACTCATAGGTGGTATTTGCTAAAAGAAGCTCTTGCGGTTTTATCTGTAAGATTTTGCCGCTGGCATCTAAGCTAGTCACAATAGGGATACTCACATTACTGCTATCAACTTGTAGGTCAATCACGGCACTCCCGAGTGCAGCTGGATCTAAGGGTTCGTTATAACGCACCATAATCAATGGATTTAAGGCAACATCCGTTTGATTGCTATAGGGTGAGTAGGCTTCAGGGTACGCGACTGCTCCTATCCGTTCATCGCTAGTGCCCATGCGTAGATACCCATCGTAATCATAGGCGCTATTACCTGTTATATCGGTGGCTAAACTTTCTAAAAAGACTTGCACATACTCACCTTCGGAGAAAGGCGTTTCGGCAGTAAATCGAATAGTTTGATTTTCTCCGGATAATTCAATACTTCCGTTAACTATCACGCCATCAGCAACGACATATAAATTTTGTTCAACACTCATCGCATCCATCGGTTCGTCCATGATTAAGACGATTTGATCGACATTGAAAAGTTGATCACTCCCATTACTAGGGAACTGTCTGACAACTCGTGGGCGTTTTGTATCTTTATTGATCTCTCCGGTGGTGAATGAGCTGGCTAAGGGTTCAAAACCATTGCCTGATAAATCAGTCAAGCCATCCGTTAAGATCACACTCACGATACTCGATGTGGGTAAGTTAGCCGTTAGACTGACTTGCTGCCCATCCTCTGACCGGAAAACCGATGGCTGGATAATCTCACCATTTGCATACAGTGCAATATTACTGCTATTCACTGTTTGTGGGTTCATCGGCTTGCTGAATGTCAATCGGATTTTTGCGGTCGGATTAATTCCTACTGCATCAGTCACAGGCGAAATCGCTGTTAAGGTCGGCAGAGTATTATCAACCGTTACTTCTGTCGTAAAATAACGGGTACCAGTATTACTTGAGTTACCACTTAAGTCTTTCACTGTACTACTTAAGCTCACCCTATACTGTGTCGCACCTTGTAATGACGCATCAGGGGTAAACGTTAAGGTGTTTCCCTGGATATTATATTCTCCTAAGACAGTCACGCCTCCACCGGTAACTACCGGCTGTGAAGTTTGCTCTATTAGCTCATCAAAGACCATAACAATCGCAGTATCAACGGAAACATCGGTTGCATTACTTGCTGGCGCAATACTTACTAAACCTGGGCGAGTTGTATCCTCTGCATCACTTGCACTGGTCGTAAAATTGACAATATTCGTCGCACTATAGAGATTACCCGCGTAATCACATAAATTTGTCAACGATAAGCTATAGGCAGTTGAAGTGAGTAAATGGCTTGGCGGTGTTAAAATGAGCGTAACGCCATCCGTTGCAATACTGATAGGTAAGACTACATCTCCACTATTTGATACTAAGCGTGCTTCTGACTGACATGCATCGCCAATACGTTCGTCCAAAATAACTGTCAAACGACTACTCACCGAGACTTCGCTACCTTCCCCTATGCTGGTCTGCAATAAGGAGGGCGATATGTTATCTGCGGCTCCGCCCGTTTTAAAATAACGAGAAAAACTAGCACTGACATTACCCGCTAAGTCGGTAATACTACTGTGGTTTACATGCCACCGGTAATCATGCTCTGGGCTCAGGTCAGCGGTGGGGATAAACCGCAAGGTCATTCCATTCGTACTTAATGACCAGTCTCCTTCTATTTTGCGGTTCTCAGTCGTATCAGTTAAATAAAAATTATCTTGATTAATCTTAGTCGGGTCAATCCGTTCACTTAACCCAACTTCAAGATTCGCATTTAAGGCAACATCAACCGCACTTTGTGGAATAGACCATTGGGTGACGGTGGGGCTGGTACTATCTGCATCAGCCCCTGTATTAAACGAAATATTAAGCTCAACCGCTTCATTCGCACTTAAGTCCTTAATACCTTGAATAGTAAGATTATAATCAGCGTTTGCTAACAGGAGTGAGATTGGTGTAACCGTAATTATTTGACGATTATTACTGACTGTAAATGCAACTGGCACTTCAAGGTTATTATTAATAAGTGCAATGCTACCCATAAATAGCGGGCCTATTGGCTCATCCAAAACAACTCTAAACCGTGCATTACTAGGCACTTCGGTTGCACCATTAGCAATGGTTGTTGTTAAGACTTGGGGGGCATTATTATCAACTGCAAAAGCTGTACTGAAATAAATACGCTGATTTGCATCACAATTTGAGCAAAGATTACCACTGAGATCATTAATATGATTTACAAATAAATAATAATCACGTCCAGCTAATAAACCATTACTGGGCATAAAAAATAATTGCTTTCCACCTTCCGAAACACCGACCTTTCCGGACACTTTTTCACTAAGCAAAGTATCATAAAGATAAAAATTACTATTGTTTAATAAGGTCGGATCAACCGCTTCATCGTAATCCAGTGTTAACAAGGTATTTACTGCAACACCAGATGCATTATTAAAAGGGTTAACACCTAACTGCTGCGGTCCAATCGTATCCGCTAATTCACCCGTTGTTATGCTTGTTTTAAAAGTAACCGCCATCGGGTTACCTGCTAAGTCACGAGCCCCTATCAAACTAAAATTATATGCTGTGCTAGTTTCAAGGTTTAAGACAGGGTTAAATGAAAGTACAAATCCATCCGTAGATAAAGCAACACTCCCCTCCACTACGCGCGTCAAATCAGCTGTTTCCAACATAGTAACGACTATTTCAGACAATGAGCTTAATTTAATAGACTCATTAAAGCGAATGGCTAAAGCACTATTCGTAGGTAAGCCAACAGCCTCAGATATTAAAGATTTTACCTCTGGTGCTGTTACATCAGGGTTAGTCGGGTCTGTACCTTCATTGTATTCCACTCCATTCGGTATACCATCGTCATCTAAATCACCAAAAAAATCATTTGGGTTTAACGGATCAAGACCAAACAAACGCTCATATTCATCAGGCATTCCATCTTGATCAGAATCTGCTGAAGTAGGGTCAAAGCCTAACCTATATTCTTCAAGGTTAGTAAAGCCATCACTGTCAAGGTCTAAATCAGCATCACTTGCATCCAAAGGATTCAGGCCAAAACGACTTTCAAATCCATCTGGCATCGCATCATTATCACTATCAGGGTCAAATAGGTTAGTAATATAACCATCTTTCCCTAAGCTGACTTCTTCACCATCTAATAAGCCATCATTATCTATATCTTCATCAAGAGGGTTATATTGTAAATTTATTTCTGTTGAGTCAAGTAAACCATCTTGGTCAGTGTCGCTTTCAAAGGGAGACGTTCCATGAATGGTTGTTTCATCGACATCACTTAACCCATCTAAGTCACTATCGGCTAACAAGGCAATAGTAACGGTTGCTAAATCACTTTCGTTACCACCATAATCAACAGCCCGTACAGAAATTTCAGTTTCAGACTGCATGACAGGGAGCGGTAATAAATATTCATAAGGCGGTGCTATATCGGTATATAACAATTCACCATCCGCAAAAAACTTAACATTAGCAATAGCTACATCATCTTGAGCTTGAGTAATAACACCAATGACTCCTCCTTCTAATGCACTGTCGCCAAATAAAGGTTTAGATATTTCAATAGTAGGCAAGATATTATTATTATCAATAAATTGCTGATATTGAGCAATTTGCAGACCCAATGTTGTTACGGTGTAAATATATTGATTATCTACATCAACTCCATAAGCATCTGCGCCCTCTAAACCAAGACTAGTAAAGTCTACGACTGCACGAGAAGTGGCAGCATTTGGGTTACTAACATCAATAATCGGAATACCGTTAGAAAAGCTAGTATCTGCTAAAAATGCAAAATTTCCTGCTATGGCTACATCACGTGGGCGGCCTGAATTCTGAAAGTTAAGAGCCGATGTCACTTGAGGACTATCTGGGTTACTAATATCCACTAATGTAAGGGTCCTGGATAAATCTGCTATATAGGCAATATTCCCTTCAATTTCAATATTCAAAGGGTTACTAAGGTTCAATGTACCATTCTCAGTATACAAGCCAGAGCCTAGACGAGTCATTAACCGTACTTGGCTACCATCTGCCAAAGCCAATAGATTACCCGCTGCTGTCACAGCGACTGCATTAATTGAAGAAACCGCTTGAAAGGTATTAATTTGACGAGGCGCTAATGGATTAGCAATATTCACAATCCATAAACCTTTTTCCCCAGCTGCAATATATAATTCATTGCCTAATACAGCCATACCTAAGGCAGAGACCGTACCACCTAAAGAAGCAACAACCACTGGTTTTTCAATATCTTGTACATCTATAACAATCAATGCAACAGTTGCAGTAGCAAGGTAAGCATAATCACCTTGTACATGAACCGAAGTTACATTTGTGCCTAAAGAAACAGCACCTAACTCGATAGGTGCTTGAGGGTTATTTACATCAATTAATTGTAAGCCATCATTAGTTCCAATATACGCAATACCCTGCTCAACATCTATGGCTCTA
>ENA-ORXI01002690-ORXI01002690.1-sediment-metagenome-genome-assembly--contig:-NODE-2690-length-12587-cov-12.865148_pt1 | contig 12587 bp, 14 predicted proteins | sample MGYA00237861_ERZ511468 | MGnify/ENA primary metagenome ERZ511468 (study PRJEB26299, sample SAMN06266213) | sediment metagenome | isolation source: Hudson Canyon methane seep mesocosm | place... | reverse complement strand
TTACCTGCCCGACCACCATAATGGATTATTTTAACCTTAGGAACATAGGCTATTTTCCAATGTTGCCCAAGCCTAATACATAAATCAAAATCCTCAAAATACAAGAAATATTTATCACTAAATCCATTAATACTTTTCAAGGCCTCGCCCTTGAAAAACATAAAACAACCACTGGTTATTTTTATGTCTGTATTGATCTCTTCTGGTAATTCGCTTAATTCGTAGGCTGATAATTGCTTATCAAATAGTGTTTTAAATTTCTGGGGGGCAAAACCTCTCAGTAATAAAACAAATACTGTCGGATATGATTTACATAAATATTCTTTTTTTCCATTGGCCTGTTGACTTGATGGTGTCAACATACCTACTTGTGGGTTATTTTGCATATAATCTATTGCGTTAATAACCGCCATCTCATCCACTGTTACATCGGGATTAATCACCAAATGAAAGTCTTTACAATAATGATTAATTGCTTGGTTATGTCCTATGCCATAACCTAAGTTTTTCTCGGATTCATGGATCTTGAATTCCCCTTCCCAATGCATCCGAAGAGCCATGTGAAGAGCCTGAGAAAAATGGTTATTGTCTTGTCTGCAATTATTAACAATTATTAACAAGCATCCTAAATGTTTTTTTTGTTGCTTAGCTAATAATACCGCTTGATTTAGGCTGCTTACAGTTTTTTGTAATAACTTAAGATCAGACTTATAGATGACGAGTGAAACACTCAGGTTTAAACTCATTTTCTACTTTAAATGCCTTTAAGATAAATTTTCATCATCAGTAATGGGAAAATCATTTGCCGACGGCTCCAACCAATTATTTATCTCTAACAAGTTATCTTCATCAATTGCACCAACTGAACGCATAAACCTGACCTTACTTTTAATATAGGTATAATTTGCTTGTAACAATTCTTTTTTGGCTCTAAACTCTCTGGCTTGTGATATTAAGACATCACTAATTGTTTGCACGCCATACTTGAAGCCTTTTTCCATTGCATCTTTTGATTTTGAGGATGATTCCAGCGCTTTTTTTGCTGCTTTTATCCGCCTTAAACTTGCGTTAGTACTTAAAAATGAATCTCTGGTCTGTTTAACGACTTCTCTTTGTTTTGCAATATTTTCCTGCTTTGCAATTTCTAATCGTTGCGCGGCTTCATCAGCTCTTCGTTGCGTTACTCCGCCACTAAAAATAGGCACGCTGATATTAAGCGCAGCAACTTGAGTTTCTGTTTCAGGTGCTAATGTTGACTGAAATCCTGTATTAGTAAAATAATAGGTTAATTGCGCATCTACAACAGGTAAATGCCTAGACTTTTGTTGAGCTACATCACTTGATGCGGCTGAAATAGCTTTTTGCTTTGCTTGCAATGCAGGGTTAGTTTCTTGTGCTTGTTTTATCCATTGCTCCAAATCGCCTTCTAGTGATACAAAAGCAATATTCTTTTTCAGTTTAGCTAGCGAGCTCACCCTTTCACCGGTTAATTCCGTTAGGCTTTCTTTGGCAATAATATAAAGCGTTTCAGCTTCTATTTCATCCGCCTCTAAATTATTCAATTTAGCTTCTATTTCCAATACATCTGTTATTTTTATTATTTGTTTTTTAAACTGTTGCTTTAATTGTTTCAACTGAGTTTCGGTAGACTGCTTCTCTTGTTGAATTAAAAAGTGTTCATCCTTTGCTTCAAGCGCAATAAAATAACGTTCTACTACATCTAAAATAAGATTTTGTTCCGCATCTCTACTTTCTGCTTCATACTGCTTAACAACCTCTTTAGACCTATCCCAATCCCAATATTTAGGAAAATCGATAACCGATTGAGTTAACCCAACGCTATACCTTTCTCCTTTGTAAGCATCTGAGTCTCCTCCCACTGGCGTACGCTCATTAAGTGACAAATTGGCGCTTCCATTAATTTGAGGCAATAAAGCACCGCCAGCCTGTCCTCTTTGAGCACTCCCTAAAGCGACTCTATACTGCGCTGTTTTCAAACTGGGGTCGGCTTGCAATGCTTTATTATAAATACTGGCAAGATCTTCAGCTTGAATATTCTGTACTGTACAAAATACTGCTAATAAACCAATAAAATTATTTAATCTTTTCATTATTTAATCTTCTATAAATGCACGAGCAAAGGCATTGGATACTGGCTGAGTTAAATACTCAAATAAGGTTCTTTCACCCGTATTTATTAAAACCTCTGCAGGCATACCTGGCAGTAACTCTAAATCAGCTAACTTTTCATAACTTTCTGGAGTAATTTCTATTTGAGCACTGAAATATGGATTACCAGTCGCTTCATCTATCAGCCTATCAGCTGACAGTGTAATTAAACGCCCTTCTACTACAGGTGTTAATGCCTGTTTAAACGCACTAAAGCGGACATCCGCCAACAGGCCAACACTGACTCTGTCTATATCCAATGGCGCTACCTGGGCAATAATAATAAGCTCTTCTTTTTGTGGAACAATTTCCAACATTGGTTCTGATGGCTTAATCACTCCTCCCTCAGTGTGAACTTTTAACCCCATAACTCGCCCACTAACAGGCGCTGTAATTTCAGTTCTCACAACACTATCACTTAAAGCCGTTAGCCTTTCCTCTGAATCATTGAGTTTTGAGTTAATTTCACTCAACTCACCTACTACATTTTCTTGAAATTCTTTCTCAATTTGTAGTATTTGTAATTTTGTTTCTCCTACCTGCATTTGTGAGCTAGCAATTTCAGCGGTTAACTCCGCTATTTCACCCTGTACTCTCGCATAATTTCTTTCTGTATCTCGCAAACGTTGTTTATCTGCAAAGCCCTCCGCTAACAGCTCTTTTAAGTCCACTATCTCTTCATTATAAGAAGTCATTAGGTCTCTGTTGCTTTGACTTTGTAACGTTAATCCTTTGATTTTTGATTTAAGCTGGTTTATGCGTTTTTTTAATACCGATGTCTCGCCTTGATAACTTGCTCTTCTTGCATTAAATATTTGTTCCTGTGCATGTTTAGCCTCAACATTACGATAGTCATTTTCATCTCCTAATTTTTCAGAGAATTCAATAGTAGACCGCCTTTCACGTTCGGCAATTAAGCGGCCTTGTTGAGCAAGGAACGTAATAAATTGTCCGCGAACAATTTCACGCTGAGCCTTTGTTTGCGTATTATCCAATACCAGTAAAACATCACCTGCATTAACAAAATCACCATTTTTTGCAAAAATAGTTTTAACAATCCCTCCGTCAAGGTGCTGTACTGTTTTTCTGTGTGACTTAACCTCTACAACACCCGGAGCTAATGCAGACCCATCTATTGGAGCCAAAAAAGACCATGTACCAAAAATTCCAAACGTTACAAATAATATAATAAATCCAACCACCCTGATGGGTTTATCATCAATTTTCAGCGCTTCCATACCTGTGTCATTATTTTCCATTAGTTCACTATTCATTTTATTTATTCTCTTAAACAGGTACAGTTACAGTTTTAATTGATTGTGCTTGGGCTGGAGCGGCTTGCTGCGCATTTTTTTGTAGTTGCGCCAAAACCTGTTCTCTTGGGCCATAAGCCGCTATGGTCCCTTCCTTTAAAATCAATAGATTATCAACTCGCGCTAAAATATTATGTCGATGGGTAACAATAATAACCGTCGTGTTTTGCTGTTTTAGTCGCTGTATAGCATTTGCCAATGCGACTTCGCCTTGCTCATCTAAATTTGAATTGGGCTCATCAAGCACCACTACAGTAGGTTTACCATATAACGCTCTAGCCAAACCAATTCTTTGCCTCTGCCCTCCTGAAAGTGCTCCTCCTGCAGCACCGATTACTGTATCGTATCCTTCCGGCAATCGTAAAATCATCTCATGTACATCTGCCATTTTTGCAGCATCGACCACTTGCTCAGCATTAACTTCTGTAAACCTCGCTATATTTTCACTAATGCTGCCTTCAAACAATTCGATATCTTGTGGTAAATAACCAATATAAGGACCTAACTCTTCTCTATCCCAGGCAAATATATCAGCCCCATCTAATCTGACTTTTCCACTGACTGCAGGCCATATTCCGAGCATTGCCCGTACTAGAGTTGATTTTCCTGTACCACTAGGTCCAATAATTGCCACCGATTGCCCTTTATCAACCTTAAAATTAATTCCTTTTATAACTGGAACTTTTGCACCAGGAGGCGTAATAACCGCACCTTCAACATCAAAATATCCCTCTGGTGCAGGTAATGCCATTTTCTCCTTATCATCTGGTATTTTTATCAACAGCTCATTTAAACGCTTATACTGTCCTCGTGCGGCAACAAATCCCTTCCATGTACCAATCATTAAATCAATGGGAGCCAGTGCTCTACCCAGTAATATTGAACCTGCAATCATTAACCCAGGAGTAATTTCTTGCTGAATAACTAAGTAAGCCCCCAATCCTAAAATCAACGATTGAGATGATAATCTAATAACTTTAGACAATCCTGTAATCAAACCTGCTTTTGAACTTGCACTTGATTGCAACTCTAATATCTTATAAGTCCCAGAAATCCATCGTTGGCGTATATCTGTTAACATACCCATTGACTCAATCACTTCAGCATTTCTTAGATTAGCATTAACTTGAGTCCGTCCCTGTATTGCCAGACCATTTGCCTCACTTAATGTTTTACTGGTTACTTTTTCATTAACAAAAGCAACAATAACTAAAACAATGGCTGTAAACAAGGCAGCCCAACCGTACCATGGGTGAAACAAAAACATGATAGCTATATAAAAAGGCATCCAAGGGGCATCAAAAAAAGCAAATAGCCCATTACCCGTCATAAATTGCCTTAAAGATGTCAAGTCATCTAGTGGCTGTGAAGATGCTCTTTGTCCACCTGAATACAACGATTGCTTAAAAGCAACGCCAAACAGACGTGTATTCAACAACGTTTCTAATCGGGTACTCACTCTAACCAATATCTGTGAGCGTACCCATTCCAAGCTTCCCAAAGTGATAAATAGAAACAACATGATCACTGTTAACATCACCAGTGTTGATTCATTCCCAGTAGGTACTACACGATCATAAAGCTGTAACATATAGATCACAGGTACCAACATTAAAAAATTGATAACCATACTAAAGCCAGCAGCAGAAATAAAAGCGCCTTTGCAAAGCTTTAATGCTTCTTGTAAGTCAGACGTTTGTTTATTGTTCATGTTTATTGTTCATTAGATTCCAGTTCAACCCACCATTATCACATATATCAATCAATTACTATAGATATATTTTTTGACAACCTACCCAATCCAATTGAATAAGCTTTCCCAAAGCCTGCAATATATTTACCACTGACCGGCTTTAGTGCTAACAAATGAAAGTCGGGCAAGCTGCGTAACAACGCCATAGTTTCACCTAGCTGCTGTTCCATATTTAATAACTGACGTGCATAGTTTTCACTATTAACTAAAACTTCCAGTACCTTGCATTGAAAAGTTACTCGTTCACGTGCAAATATGTTTTTCGAGTCTTTTTCTGACCGTATGATCAAAATACTGGCATGGTGTTTTTGCAGCATATTTTGAGTATGACTTGCCAGTTCACTGACATAAATGTAGAACACGCCATCTTCATCTCTAACATAAGGCGCATAACTTGCTTCAGCTTCGCCTTGTGCATTCACTGTGGAAAGAAGCAGTGTTTTCTGTTGATCAATAAGGGTTTGATACGCGACTACTTGCCCTTGTAAATCAGTATCATTCACTTGCTAACTCCTTTACTTGCTGATGCCTAAAACAATCTACCGTATGGTCATTAACCATTCCTACTGCCTGCATATAAGCATAGCAAATAGTCGGCCCGACAAATTTAAAGCCTTTTTGCTTTAAATCTTTACTCATGCTTTCTGATTCGACAGTTGATACAGGTAACTCATTAACTGATTGCCAGTGGTTTTGTTTCGTTTGACTATTTACAAACTGCCAGATATAAGAACTAAAACCATCATATTGTTGCTGAACGGCTAAAAATGCTTTTGCATTACTCACAGCCGCGCTAACCTTTAATTTGTTTCTGACAATCGCTGGCGTATTAAGTAACTGCTGGATTTTACTTTCATTATATTGGGCTATTTTTTCTGCATTAAAATTATCAAATGCTTTTCTATAGCCTTCACGTTTATTGAGGATTGTTGACCAACTCAATCCTGCCTGCGCGCCTTCTAAAATCAAAAACTCAAATAACAAGCGATCATCATGTACTGGCACACCCCATTCAAAATCATGATATTTTTCTTCTGACTGAGATGAAAGCGCCCAAGTACATTTTTTTAGGAGCGAGGGTTTGATAATGTCCAATTTTTGACTTGTCTTTTTGCCCGTCTTCTGCGTTGCAAAAACAGTTGCGTAGCCTGCTATGCGCCCGTTTTTACGCCTTGAAGGCGAACAAAAATCCTGCGCCAAACTTTCGGATATTATCAAACCCTCGCTCCTGAGCATATTATTTGTTCATCATGCCTTTTAAATCCGCAAAGGGATTAAAGGTTGCATCATTGCCATGATCTTCCGCTGCAGAAGCAGAACTACTACCGTATCGCACTTGTTCTTCATAACGAGAATGTTCATTATCATGACAATAAAGGCATAATAATTCCCAGTTACTGCCATTTTCAGGGTTATCATCATGATCATGATTTCTATGATGCACCGTTAATTCTTTTAAATTAGCATGTGTAAATTCCCGTGCACATCGACCACAAACCCAGGGGTATAGTTTTAAGGCTTTTTCTCTGTAGTTTTTCTCACGATCTTCTTTATATTTTCTTGCTTGTGCAATGATTTCATCTGCACCCATTGAATTTGCCATTTTTCTACTCTTTATTTTTTCAAACAACTACGAACATTTGCTTATATAGTTTTTATAATCCTGCTGTGATCGACGTATCACTTCATAAGCCTCATCCCTGCCATACACATGCGATATCTCACAATGACTTTTCTCACCCGGTAGGTTTTTATAAGTTAAAAAGTAATGCTTTAAACGATTAATATACGACTCAGGACAATCGGTCACATCATTCCATTGCATATAAAACTCATCCCCTTTCATCACGGCAATAATCTTATCATCTGCTTCTCCACCATCTATCATACGAAAACCACCAATGGGGATCGCCGGTAATATAATATTGCCATGCGTAACACTGCGCTCACTTAATACACAAATATCTAAGGGATCTCCATCCCCTCTCGTCACGACAATCCCATCTGAGTTTTCACGTGCAAATTCAGCAACGCTTTCATCACAGTAGGTTCGTGGAATAAATCCATACAAAGTTGGAATTGCGTTAGAAAATTTTTGTGGACGATCTATTTTTAAGTAGCCTGATTCTTTGTCAATTTCATATTTAACCGTATCACTGGGTACAATTTCGATAAAAGCCGTGACTACTGATGGTGCATTTTCGCCGGCACTAATACCATGCCAGGGGTGAGCTTTATGTTGTAAATTCATTTATTCGTGCTTTGTTGTTTTTTTTGATTGAATGCTCCGGTGTTACAAGACGCTGGAGCGTCTACTTATTCATTCCCACGCGTAACGTTGGAACGAGAAAACGAGACCGATTAACCACCTGTTGCACTCATGTGTCTTAAAATAATAGGCTGTTCTTCAAGGTCAAACTCATGTTTTTCTGGTTTAATCTTCATCGCATCAATAATGGCTTGTTTAAGCTTAACCATATCTCCGGGGTTTGCTCTCACCACTCTTTTCAAATCAACTGAATGCTCATTGCCTAAACAGAGTAGTAACTGTCCTTCTGCTGTTAATCGTACTCGATTACAGGTGCTACAAAAATTAGAGCTATGGGGTGAAATAAACCCCACTCGAGTATTTGTACCATCAACCTGATGATAAACGGAAGGCCCTCCAGTATTATCTGAAATTGCGTCTAATTTAAACGCTTTTTCCAAATCAGATTTGATGGCATCACTGGAATAATAAACCTCAGCCCGATCATGACTTTCAATAACGCCTAACGGCATTTCTTCTATAAAACTAATATCACAGCCATTATCAATAGCAAACTGGACTAAGTTAACGACTTCCAAGTGATTTCTATTTTTTAAAATAACCGCGTTAAGTTTAATCCGCTCAAACCCTGCTTGAGTGGCTGCTTTAATACCTTGCAGCACAGTGTTTAAATCACCAGTGCGCGTAATCTCTTTAAATTTTTTTTCATCTAAAGTATCTAAGCTTATATTAATCCGCTTAACACCCGCCTGCTTTAACGGGCTAGCCATTTCATTAAGCTTTGAACCATTGCTTGTTAAGACCAGTTCGTTTAACGAATCGATCTCACCTAGTTGCTGAAACAAGTTTAGAGCACCTCTGCGGACTAATGGCTCCCCCCCCGTGATACGAATTTTTTTAACACCTAATTCAGCAAATGCACGTGCGATAAACTCAATTTCTTCTAGTGTTAAGATTTGTGCACGTGGTAAAAAAGTCATTTCTTCAGACATACAGTAAACGCAACGAAAATCACAACGATCCGTTATCGATATTCGAAGGTAGTCAACTGTTCTGCCAAAACGATCTACCAATGTCTGTGTATTGCAGGACTTACTCATAAAAACTGTTCTAAACCAAATTAATCAGTGATTTTATCATAACCTTCTCGCATATCGCCTACTCTATCGCTTAAAATAGAGTGCGTTTAATTATACCTATCAATTCAAATGAAATTTAAAGTTAGCCTTTTTGCATTCGCATTGTTATTTTCTATACAAAGCTTTTCCGCCGAAAAAACACTTATTCGACTCGGTGTTTTAGCTTTTGGCACTGTTAACTGGGAGTTATCTACCTTAAAATCTCAACGCCTTATTACTGATGCTGGTTTTGATCTAGATATATACCCTGTTGCCAACCCTCAAGCAGGAAAAATTGCATTACAGTCTGGTGCTGTCGATATGATTGTATCTGATTGGATATGGGTATCAAGAATGCGATCCACGGGGACTGATTTAAGCTTTTATCCCTATTCCAACACTTCCGGTGCTTTGATTGTTCCGGCTGATAGCCCCATTAAATCCCTGACAGATTTACAAGGTAAAAAACTGGGCATTGCAGGCGGTGAGTTAGATAAAAACTGGTTGTTATTACAAGCCTTGGTTCAACAACAAAGTCAATTAAACCTAAATAACCATGTAGAAAAAGTCTATGGCGCGCCCCCTTTATTAAATCAACAAATATTACGCAACCGTGTTGATGCCATTATTAATTACTGGCACTTTGCTGCAAGACTTGAGGCAAAAGGTTATAAACAATTACTCAATGGTAAGGATATTTTGCTTGGCTTAGGTATTAAAGAACAGGTTCCTACTTTGGGCTATGTTTTCAACCGGCACTGGGCAAACCAAAATAAAGCCGTTGTTAATCAGTTTTTAAAAGCAACCCAAACGGCTAAAAACCAACTTTGCATATCTGATGATGCCTGGCAACAAATTATTCCTTTAACAAAAGCAAAAGACACAGTTACTCAACAAAAATTACGCGACCGCTATTGTGCAGGACGTATTAAGCAATGGGGTGAAGAGGAACAGCTGGCTGCGGAAAAAATTTATACTTTATTGCGCAAGCTGAGTAATAACAGACTCACGGGGCAATCTGAATTACTACAGCCTGGCACATTTTGGACGATTAACTGAAGACTATGCTTACCAACAAAGCATTGGCTTTCTTTTCATTCATTATTCTAATATCACTCTGGTACGGACTAGCCATAACTATTAATGACAATACCCTACCTACCCCCACGTTAGTTCTACAGGTTTTGTGGCAAGAAATTGAGTCGGGGCAACTACCTCACCACTTGGGAATAACGCTATTACGTTTATTGGCTAGCTTTTCTATTGCCATGTTTTTAGGCTGTGGCATTGGAATACTTTTAGGTATTAATAAAAGACTGGATGCATTCTTTGATAATTGGCTGGTTATATTTTTAAATATACCCGCACTAGTGACTATTATTTTATGCTACGTCTGGTTTGGTTTAATTGAATCGGCTGCTATTTTGGCTGTGGTTATTAACAAACTTCCTAATGTCATTGTTACTATTAGAGAAGGCACTAAAGCACTGGACAAAAACTTGCTGGAAATGGCTCGCAGCTACAAATTCAGTAAAAGCAAAACTTTTTTTCATGTGATATGGCCACAATTACACCCCTTTGTGATGGCTGCCACCCGTTCCGGGTTAGCTCTAATCTGGAAAATCATTCTAGTGGTTGAGCTATTAGGCCGTAGTGATGGCATGGGATACCAATTACATTTATTCTTTCAGTTATTTGATGTTGCCAGCATTTTGGCTTATACCATCGCTTTTATTGCGATTATTCAAGCAATCGAGTTATTAATTCTAAAACCATTGGATAACAAAGCATTGAGGTGGCGTCGATGACCGCGATCCATATCGACATTAAAAGCAAAACATATACCTCACCCGATTCTCGCCAACATACCGCCATTGCAAACCTTAAGTTGTTGTTGCCTGACAATGAATTTGTTTGCTTAGTGGGTCCTTCGGGCTGTGGAAAAACAACTTTGTTAAATATTATTGCTAACTTGGATAGCCAATATGAAGGAGAAATATCCATAGGAGAGCTGCACTCCGCGCCTAAAATTGGTTATATTTTTCAAGATCCGCGATTATTGCCTTGGCGTACGGTCAGGGAAAATATTGAACTGGCATTGCCAGCACAGCAACCTGCAGAAATCATTGATTCACTATTAGAATCAATGCAGTTAACAAAGAATCAAAATGACTACCCACAACATTTATCATTAGGAATGAGCCGTCGGGTTGCCATTATCAGAGCCTTTGCGATTAACCCTGACATTCTTTTAATGGATGAGCCTTTTGTGTCTTTAGATGCGCCCACCGCAAGACAAGTGAGAGATTTATTGTTAGGTTTATGGCAACAGCGTCCACATACCGTTTTGTTTGTTACCCATGACTTGCGAGAAGCAATTACCTTGGCAGATCGACTGATTTTTCTTTCAGCAGCGCCTATGGCGGTTGTTAGTAACCTAGAGGTTAATATCCCCCGGGCTCAACGCCATAATGAATTGACGATTGAAAATTTTCGCCAGAAATTATTAACAGAGCATCCAAAAATCAAACAATTGCTATAAGAAAATATGGATTCTAACAAGTCATTACTTGATCAATAAAAACAGTTGCAGAGTCAAAAAAAATACACGATACTTAATGACTGAATTATGGACTAAGGTCCCCTTTGTAAGTTGCTAAACAACTGGAATTTTAAACGATGAAAAAAATAATAGGACTGCTACTAGCAGGTGCAATAGCCATGCCTTTAACTGCTTTTGCTAACAGTGACGATAGCCAATACCCCGCGACTAATTTTCAACCTAAAGTTATTTTTGCCGATGATTCAGCAAAATCAACAGGGTCCTCTTCATCGCAATCTGCTTTTGATGCCGATTATCCAGCGGCCAGCTTTCAACCTAAAGTGCTTTATGTGGATGCTTCTGCTAGTTCTTCAAGCATATCAACAGGTGAAAAATCTTCTTTTGACCCCAAATACCCAGCAGCTAATTTTGCACCTAAGGTCATTTATCCATAGCCACCTTATTTCGTATCCACTACATATATCAGGATAAGCTTACTTGATTAGGATGGAGACCAAAGTTTCTCAGACCTTCTGAGGCAAGGATGCCGAAGCGAGCCTACATGGATGTATTCACGGCGTGTCTGAGAGACTATTGGCCTCCACCCTTTTCCCTGTGATTTATAGCGGATACCTTATTTCGTAGAGACAAAGTATGCCTGGCCTCTACATTACAAGAAATTGAATAGCGATAAATTTTGCACTCTGGAATAAGCTTGTTGCGCGGCTTGTAAGGCTGTTTGTTCTATATTGAATCGGCTAATAGCTTCTGAAAAATCCAAGTCTCTAACATCTGACAACGTACTCCTCATATCCAATACAAATTTTTCATTTACTATTCAACTACTATCTACATTAGTAATTTTATTATACATTAGTGCTTTTATTTGAATATGACTATTTCAATATAAAGTAAATTTATTTCAGTATCTATCATATCAGTTGTTATCAAGTAGGTCTAACATTTCATCTCTACTTATTCATTCTTCAGGGTCCTTTGATATAACTACTTCATATTTTATATGATTTCATATCTCAGTATTATTAAAAAATGCTTCTTCTATAGTATTTAATTCTGGTAGTGATGCTGTAAAAGTAATTGCTTTTACATAACTTTCCATTTCTTTTCATCATGAAATATCATAACTCATAGTATTACTATTCCTCATAAGTTCTAATAATAAATTTGAATCAACAGCTCTTATTAATATCCCTGATCTTTTTGCTTCTTTTTCTATGAAATTTTTAAGACTAATTAATAAATTATCCATTTGGTCTCTAAATTCATTATTGTTTTGAGTTTTTGGAAGTAGTGATCATTTAAGTAATAATCTTTCTAGTCTTTTATTTAAAGGATGAAGCTCCATTAGATCAAGAGACATAAAGTCTTCCTCTAAATCTGCACTATATTTATCAAAAAGTCA